>Ga0307513_10000514_pt1 | contig 55608 bp, 39 predicted proteins | sample 15_EM_MG_FD_202174 | JGI IMG/M metagenome (GOLD analysis project Ga0307513, IMG submission 202174) | Populus trichocarpa ectomycorrhiza microbial communities from riparian zone in the Pacific Northwest, United States - 15_EM | ecosystem: Host-associated > Plants > Roots > Unclassified | place... | reverse complement strand
TGCCGGCCACACGGGATTCACCGGTGTAACGGCTGCCGTAGTTGTCGAGCACCACATTGCCGATGTAAGGCTTGGCGGGGTTGACCTCAATCAGCAGCTCGGAAGTGCCGACGCTGGCGCCGGGCTGCAGCCTGGCGCGCGAGGTGCTCACGCCGGGGGTGTCCTGCAGCAGCAGCAGGCCTCGGTCGATCTGATCGCTTTTGATGACGTCGCCGTCCTTGACCTGGCCGAGGTAAGCCTGGGCGCGTTCGTCGGAGAGCAGCGACTGGTTGCTGATCTTGTGGCTGGAGATGCGCCCTTCGATGATGCTGATGGTGACGGCGCCGTCGGTGATGTCTTGCGCGGGCAGGTAGGCGCGGGCCACGGCAAAACCTTTGCTGCGGTAATAGGCGGTGATGCGGCGGGCCGCGGCGTTGAGCTGGGTCAGCGACTGCTCGGCGCCGACAAGGCCGGCCACCAGCGGCTGTAGCTGGTCGGTCGGGATTTCCTTGTTGCCGGTAATGGCGATGGACTTGACCATCACCTTCGCTTCGCCCTTCTGGCTCAGGTCCGCGGTTTCATCGATGCGCTGCAGCGGAGCGGACTGCGGCAGTGGCGCCGGCGTTGCTTGCCGCAGGTCGCGCAGCACCTGGCCGGCGTCGGGCACAGGCGGCGTCTGCGCCCAGGCACCGCCATGGATTGCCAGCAAAACGGCGGAAGCCAGGGTGGACAGGGGAAGAGAATTGAATGTCATTTTTTTCATTTCGATGAACGCTCGCACAACCTAAATCACCGGCTATCAGGGCCCCCGGCAGAGCCCTCCGATTTTGTGTAGCCCTCGGTCACGGCACCATACTGCCAATGCAGTAGACCAACAGGCGCGCCGCTTCCGCACTGTCGCAGAGACCACCCGCGCTGTATGTCCCTATTTTTAGGGACATGCCAGGCGTACCGCCACGTGGGGCTGAACCCTAATCCTCGCCCGTGCCGCCCGCCTCAGCCGCCGCAGTCGACAAGGCATCCGCCTGCGCCTGGGGATCGGGACCGCCGCGGGCATTCGCGGACCGGGCCACGCCGGCCAGATACACCATCGCACTGCGGTAGGCCTCGTCGATCAGAAAATCGCCACCCGAATCGACTGCGACTGGTCTGATCGTCAGCGTGCCGCCTGTGATGTCATAGCCTTCCTGGGTCGACCAGGCGAGGTAGGTGCCGGGGGTTATCCCGCTGGCGGGGGTGACGCCCGCCGCGCCGACGCCCGATTGCTGCGCTCCGTTGAACACCACGCTGGTGTCGGGCAGCGTGAGGGGGCGCAGGAAGCTGCGCAGCAGCGGACCGGTCTGACCCTCGTAAATGCGCCAGACCGCCGTGGAGCCGCCTTGCGTGGCGATATCCCAGCCGGCGAAGGTGGCCGCCTGCATCATCTGGGCGCTGGTTTTGCCGGTGCCGCCCGCACTGGCCGCCTGGCCCGACGTGGTGATGTTCCAGTAGCTGTTGTTGGTCACTGCCGTTCCGAACTGTTCTGCCACCAAGCCCCCCGCCGTGCCCGTGGCTGTGACGAGGCCGGTGCTGTAGGCACGCGTGATGGTGCCGTCCAGCGACATGCCAACCAGGCCGCCCACCTTATCGGCGCCCGTCACGGTGCCGGTGGCATACGAGTCGGTGATGCCGCCATCGCTGAGCTCACCCACAAGTCCACCGACTTCATCGCCACCCCGGACCGTTGCCGTGCTGTAGACGTTAGTAAAGGTGGTGCAACAGCCCTGCCCTGCGATGGCGCCCACAAAGTCGGCGCCCGTGATGCTGCCGCCGACCAGCCCGAGGTTACGGATGCTCGTGCTCTGCGTCAGGCCGAACAGGCCGACAAAGTTGTCGCCCGGGCGGTTGATAAAGAGGTTGGTGATCTTGTGGTTGAGGCCGTCGAAGCGCCCCTCGAAGATACCCGGTGCGCCAACGCCGCCCAGGGTGTCAAAGCCCGCGCCGGCGTTCCAGTTCACCGTGTCGCTGGCGTCGATGTCCGCGCCCAGCACGTAGTTCAGGGCCGGAGCGCCGTTGATGCCCTGCAGGTCGGTGCCGGTGGTGCTGCCTGCCGCACCCAGGCTGGTGATGACTTTGTAGGGGTCGGTCGTGCCGTCGCTGCCCAGCCGGGTGCTGAAGTTGTCGCCGGCCCGCAGGTTGACGGGTGCGCGCACGTTGTAGGTCGCCGTATTGCCCGCATTGACCGCGCCCAGCCCGTATTCCAGCGCCAGCTTGCCGTTGGCATGCTGCGAAGTGATGGACGCGTTGATGTTGATGTTGCGCCAGGCGCTCAGGGTCAGCGTGGTGCCGGCGTTCCAGGTGACGGCGGCATTGACGTGGATGTCGCCGTTGTCGGTGCCGGCCCCATTGTTGGTGGCCAGCGCGACGTTGCCCAAGTTGAGGTTGCTGGCCAGCGTGGTGGCGCCTATGCCGCTGCCAGTCAACCCGCCGCTGCCTGCGGCGATGGTGAAGTCGGTCGGGTCGATCAGCCAGGTGCCGTGGTTGCCGCTGGCAGCGAATGTGGTGACTTTGGCGCCGTCAGCCACCTTGACATGCGCGGCGCTGGTTTCGATAAAGCCGCCGTTACCGCCCATGCCGTCGGTGTTGGGTGCTGAAGCATCGAGCGTGCCACCTACATTGACGGTGCCCGTCTCCATGTCGCCCATCAGCATGATGCGGCCGGCCTTGTTCTGAATTGTTTGGGCTTCGATGACACCGGTGTTGTTGACCGTGGCCGTCGTCAGCTTGTTCATGGCCTTGGCCGAGAGAAGGACTTGTCCCCCATTGGCCTGGATCAGGAGTTTGTTTTCTGCCAGCGCATTGATAGCGCCCTGGTCGATGCTGTAGCCCAGCAGGCTGCCGTTGTCGATGTTCAGCGTGACCTTGTTGCCTGCGGCGAGCAGTGCAGTTCCAAGGTTGGCGGTCATCACACCTTCATTGCGAACCTCTGGCGCCAGCAGCGCCAGGTAGCCGCCCGGGGCAGCCTTCAGGGTGCCCTTGTTGACGACCGAGCCGCCCGAGCCGGTGAACACATGGTTGCCGGCCATGAAGTCGGCATTGCTCATGCTCAAGGTTGAAGCCACCAGGCCACCGACGTTGACTTGCGAGCCCGCGCCAAACAGCACGCCATTCGGGTTCAAGATAAAGACTTGCCCGTTGGCCGTGAGGCTGCCCAGCAGCTCGCTCGGGCTGCTGCCGGTGATGCGGTTCAGCGCTATCGCCTGCGCATTGGGCTGGTTAAAGATCAGCGCCTCGTTGGCACGGGTCGACAGACTCGTCCAGTCAATCGCCACACGCTGGCTGGCCTGGTTGATCGTCGTGATGTTACCCACCGTCGCAATACCGGCGGCACCGGCGGCCACGGATGCGTTGGCAGCGTCAGCGGCGTGGGCCTGCTGCGCGCCCAGGGTGAACATCAGCATCGCCGCATTGCAAGCGGCATTGAGCGTGAAACCGCCCGCCACACCAACACACGAACGCGCACTGCCCTTGCGGCTGCCTCTGGCGTTTTCGGCAACCGCCACCCACAGGCTTGACGCGGCGTTCCAGACGAGACGGTAGATGCGGTTGATGGCATGGCTTTTCATGTGCAGCCTTTCGAGACAGGACAGGTGGCGAAGACCCCCCGATACCTTCTTCTTCCTGCTGGCGATGGTATGCCAGTTGGTGCCGCCAGCCACGCGCGGCGTATTACAAATGCAATGCTACGGCAGGCGTGAACCGCAGCGCAACGTGGCCCGCGCAGGCAACCGGGTTGCGGCAACAACTCGCGCGCTCCTGTTTTTATAGCTGTTCATGAAGGTAGCTATTGGGCTAGAGCCCGATTTGATCAATAAAAAGGCCACAGCCGACGCAGAAGGCCGGCAGGCCTGGTGCACTACAAATGCAACAGGCTTGGCCGGACCGCGAGCAAGCGGATGGCAAGATGCACCAGCATGCGCTACTGTTTTGATAGCTACCTGCCCATGCAGTTAGTGGGCTAGAGCCTTATTTCGCTGTGAAATCACCAGGAGCCGAGGAACAGGCTTTGCCGGACCGCGGCTGATGCTGGACTGAAGAGTTCAGTGGGTACAACCAAGCGGGGGCCGCGGATCCGGCTTCGCCGGCCCCAGGCGCCGCCCCCTGAGGGGGGAACAGGCTACACGCAGTGAGCCTGGACGGGGGTGGGTCTATTTCTGAAGTGAGCCTGGACAGGGGGAGCCTACTTCTCGTCGGTGTTGCCCGCTTCGGCGGCGGCCGCCAGCGCGCCGGCCATGGCGTCGGCGCTGCCGCCACCGGACGACCCACCCACGCCTGCAACGGCCTGCATGGCCCCGCCGTAAGCGCCGACCAGGACCGTGCCGCCCAAGGCCGTCGAGTTCGCGTCTTGCGACGCAATGCTGAGCGCACCACTGGTAAAGCCCAGCGCGTAGTTGCCCGAGATGGAGTTCAGGCCGCCCGGCGTGATGAGGTAGCTGCCTGCAGCGACGGCCCCTTGCGAAGAGCCGCCGTAAGCCAGCGTGCCGCCTATGTCAGCCGAAGAATCACCGGCCACAAAACCGCTGTAGCTCACGCCCTTGCCGCCGCTGTAGGCCACGCCGTCGTAGTTCTTGGCGTCGTCTGCAGCGGTTACGGTCAGCGCTTTGGGTGTGATGCTGGCCGTGGTGCTGGCCGTGGTGTTCAGCAGGTTGTAGTTGCCCGCGTCGGCGCCTGAGACGCTGATGCCGCTGACGTTGACTGCCTTGCCTGCACCGGCGTTTTTGTCGGCAAAAGATGCTGAGCCCGTGATTCCCAGCACATCGCTGCCCAAACGGTTGTCGCCATACGCGACCATCGCGCCCGTGGTGCCGTCATACACCCTGTTGATGCCGCTGGCCGTCACTGTCAGGCTGGCCTGGGTAATGGTGCTGCTGGTGTTGTTCACCTGGGTGATGTTGTAGTTGCCCCCGCCGTTGCCGTCGGCCACCGTGATGCCGCTGACGTTCACCGTCTTGCCGGTGCCCACGTTCTTGTCGGCAAAAGCAAAACTGCCGCCGCTCAATACGTCGCTGCCGTACACCGTGCCGCCCGTCACCACCGCCGTGCCGGCCGCCGTGGTGCCGCCGGTATAGACGCGGTTGACGTCGCTGATGCTCACCGTCAGGCTGGCCTTGGTGATGTCGGCCGTTACCGATGCCGGCTGGACGATGGCGTAGTTCAGCGCATCGGCGCCGGTCAGCGCATAACCCGTGACGGTGACGGCTTTGCCGTTGCCCGCGTTCCTGTCGGCAAACACGCCTGCGCCGGTTCCGGTCAGGTTCACCACATCGCTGCCCAGCGCCGTGATCGCCGCCGTGCCACCCAGGGTGGCTGCCGCATCGCCGTTGTAAACCTTGTTCTGCGCGGTGACACCGGTGACCGCCAGGCTCGCCTGCGTGACATCGGCTGTCAGGCCTGCCGGCTGCACGATGGCATAGTTCGCCGCGTCCGCGCCGCTCAAGCTATAGCCCATGACCGTCACCGCCTTGCCAGTGCCGACGTTCTTGTTGGCAAACGTGCCGACGCTCATGTCCACCAGATTCACCACATCGCCGCCTAGCGCGGCCACTGTCGCCGTGCCGCCCAGTGTGACGGTCATGCCCGTGTCGTACACCTTGTTTTGCGCCGTGACACCGGTCACGTTAAGGCTCGCCTGGGTGATGGTGCTGTTGGTGTTGTCGACCTGGGTGACGTTGTAGTTGCCGCCGCCGTTGCCGTCGTCCACCGTGACGCCGCTGACGTTCACCGTCTTGCCAGTGCCCACGTTCTTGTCGGCAAAGGCAAAGCTACCGCCGGTCAGCGCGTCGCTGCCCAGAAGCGTGCCACCCGTCACCACCGCCGATCCTGTCGCCGTGGTGCCTGCGTCATAGACGCGGTTAACGTCGCTGCTGCTCACCGTGAGGTTGGCCCTGGTGATGGTCAGGTTGCCGCCTGTAATGTCCAGGCCATTGAGCTGCGCCGAGTAGTAGCCGCTATACAAGCCCGCATTGCGGCCTGACGCGGCGCTGCCCAGCAGGCCGGCGGGTGTGCTGGCCGTCGTGCCGCCGGTTTGCGCGCTGCCGTTGTAACCCACGGTAGTGTCAGGCGCGTCGGCCAGGGTCACAGCCGTCAGCAAGCTGCGCAGCAGGGGCGCCGTATGGCCCTCATAAATGCGCCAGATGGCGGTGCTGCCACCGACGCTGGCCAGGCTCCAGCCGGCGCCGGTGAAGATGGCGCCGGTTTTGAACTGCGCGGTGGTCAGAGGCGTGGCCCCGGTATTGTTGCCGCCGGTACCAACGGCAATGCCAAACGAAACTGTTGCTGTGTCCGAGTTCCAGAAATTGTTGGTGTAGGAGCCGCCGCCCGTGACGCCTACGATCCCGCCGCGCCTGCCCCCGCCGCTCACCGCGCCAGTGGCATAGCTGTTGCTCACAGCCGTGGCGCCCGACCCGCCAATCAGCCCGCCGGCGCGCGAATTCGCGCCGGCGCCGCTGTCCACATTGCCCGTTGCGTAGCTGTTGGTGATGGTTTGGCTGTTCCCGGACGAGTTACTTGAACTGCCGACCAGGCCTCCCGCCAGGCCCGTGCTGCCCACGGCAGTGACTGCACCCGAGGCATAGCTTCCAGAAACCACCGTGTTGCTCGAGTTGGCCGTCAGCGACCCCACCAGGCCGCCTGCGTATGTCGTCCCACGCACGTTCCCGGTGGCGTAGCTGTCGGTAATGCTGACAGAATTGGCGCTGGCGACCAGGCCTCCCGCACTGAAGGCGGCAATGCCCCCGATGCCCACCGTTCCCGTCGCATAACTGGTGCTGATGGAGCCGCCACTCATGAACGCAACCAGCCCGCCGGCCGCTGGGCCCAGAACCGCACCGGTCGCATAGCTGCCGGTAATCGTGGTGTCGGACATATTCCCGACGAGGCCGCCGGTGAGCGTCGCCGAGCCGGTGCCGGTCACTGCGCCGGTGGCGTAGCTGTTGCGGATGGTTCCCGTTGATGCCGACGTGCCCACGAGCCCACCCGCGAAAGAGCCGGCGTTGCCGACATTGCCCGTGGCGTAGCTGTTGGCGATTTCGCCGGAGGTGGAGTTGAAATACCCGACCAGCCCGCCGCTGCCGCTGAGCGCCTCCAGGCCGGTGTTGGTGATGTTGCCGGTCGCGTAGCTACCGCTGATGATGGTGGTGCCGCCGACCCATCCGACGAGGCCGCCGGTAGCGACGTAGGCACCGAGTGCGGTCCCGCTCACCGCGCCTGTGGCGTAGCTCCCGCTGATCGTCGTGTTGGACACAAAACCGGCGAGCCCGCCGAAGTTGCCGGTACTCGGGCTGCTGATGTTGCCCGTCGCATAGCTGTTGCTGATCCGCCCCCCGTCGCTGTTGCCCACCAGCCCGCCCAGGTTACCGTTGGCCGTGGCATTGCCTGTCACGGCGCCGGTGGCGTAGCTGTCCTGGATGGTGAAATTCCCACTGTTGCCCACCAGGCCGCCGACATCCTTGCTGCCATTCACGGTGGCCGTGGCATAGCTGTTGTAGACGATTGCCCCGGTGGCGAAGAAGCTGCCGCCCACCAGGGCGCCGACGCGATTGCGGCCGGTGAAGGCGCCGCCCGCCAGGCCCACGTTGCCCACGCGCGCGCCGGTCCCCAGCGCGCCGAACAGGCCTTGCTGATCGGCGGAAGGGCGGTTGACCGTCAGGTTGCCGATGCTGTGGCCCAGGCCGTTAAAGCGCCCGCTGAAGGGCAGCGGCGTGAAGCCCTTGCCGGCGTCCCATCCGTTGGTGGCGCTGGCGTCGATGTCACTGCCTAGCGCATAGGCAGTGCTGGACCCGGACCGCACGCCCTGCAGGGTGCCGGCGACAGCGGTGTCGGCTTCCGCACCCAGGCTGTTGACGATGACGTAGTTCTCACCGTTGATCTGCAGGCTGGTGCCGGTGGCCATGTCCACCCGGCCGGTGAAGCCGCCTGCGCCCAATGCCATCTTGACCAGCCCGCCGGCGACGGCCGCATCGGCGCCGTTGGCGGTGCCGGTGTTCATCACCAGGCCCGCGCTGCCGGTGGCCGAGGCCACGGCCCTGACATTGATGTCGCGCGCCGCCGTGAGGGTTAACGTATTGGCGCTCCAGTTCACTGCGTCGTTGATGTTGATGTCGCCGTTGCCCGCTGTGCCGCCGCCGCTGCTTTGCAGGGTGACGTTGGTCGTGCCCAGGTTCGCGCTCAGGTCGGCGCCCGTGATGTCGCCGCCGCTGGCCGCCACGGTGTAGTCCTGCGGGTCCACCAGCCACTGGCCGGTCTGGCCGCCTGCTGCCTGCGTGGTCACGCGTGTGCCGGCCGCGACCTTGACGTGCGCGGCCGAGGTTTCGATAAAGCCGCCGTCGCCGCCATTCGGTGCCGAGGCATCGAGCGTGCCCGCCACATTGACGGTCCCCGTCTCCATGTCGCCCATCAGCATGATGCGGCCGGCCTTGTTCTGGATCGTCTTCGCTTCAATGACGCCAGTGTTGTTGACAGTGGCCGTGGTGAGGCTGTTCATGGCTTTGGCCGAAAGCAGCACCTGTCCGCCGTTGGCCTGAATCAAATGTTTGTTCTCTGCCAGTGCGTTGATGGCGCCTTGGTCAATGCTGTAGCCGAGGAGCGAGCCGTTATCAAGGTTGAGTGTGACCTTGTTGCCGGCTGCAAGGAGTGCTGTGCCCAGGCTCGCCGTCATCACGCCTTCATTACGCACTTCAGGTGCCAGCAAAGCGAGATAGCCGCCCTGCCCTGCGTTCAGCGTGCCCTGATTGACGACGGAGCCGCCGCCAGAACCTGTGAATTTATAGTTGCCGGCCTCAAAGTCGGCATTGCTCATGGAAAGCGTGGAGGCCACCAGGCCACCGACGTTGACTTGCGAGCCCGCACCAAACAGCACGCCGTTCGGGTTCAGGATAAACACCTGGCCGTTGGCCGTGAGGCTGCCCAGCAACTCGCTCGGGCTGCTGCCGGTGATACGGCTAAGCGCTATCGCCTGTGCGTTGGGCTGGTTAAACACCAAGGCCTCGTTGGTGCGGGTGGAAAGCGAAGTCCAGTCAATCGCCAGCTTCTGGGTGGTCTGGTTGACTGTTGTCGTCAGGCCCGAGGTAGCAACCGTGCCTGCCCCGGAGACAACAGCCGCGTTCGCCGCATCAGCAGCCTGGGCTTGATGCACCAAACCCGCCAGCGGCACCAGCATCAGCAACGCGGCCTTGTTGCGCGCCGAGCCGGCCTTGCCTCGGCCTTTGGCATTCTCCGCTACCGCCACCCACAGATTTAAAGCGGCACTCCAGACAAGGCGATAGACGCGGTTCATGCTGGCGTGGCTTTTCATGAGGTGCTTTCACGGGGAAACAGGGCAAAAATGCAAGGCGTCCTTTCCTGATGACAGAAGCGCCTGTATGAGATGATTTTGTGCAGGCGCACCCCTGCCGGGCAATACTGCCAATGCAGTAGAGGACGGTGAACTGGCACGGCAGCGATGCGCCCTGAGCTTGCCGAGGAGCTTCGACAAGCCCAGCCCGAATGGAGGGGCTTGGCGGCTCACGCAGGGCTGAAGAGTTCAGCGATTACAACCAAGCAGAAGCTGCGGGACTGGCTTTGCCAGACCGCAGGCTTCGCCCCCTTGAGGGGGGAACAGGCTACACGCAGTGAGCCTGGACAGGGGGGAGCCTACTTCTCGTCGGTACTGCCGGCTTCGGCTGCTGCGGCTGCGAGCGCGCCGGCCATGGCGTCGGCGCTGCCGCCGGAACCACCACCAGATCCACCCACGCCCGCGACAGCTTGTTTGGCGCCGTCATACGCGCCGACCAAGGCTGTGCCGCCCAGCGAAGCCGAATTGGCATCCAGCGCCGCGATGCTGAGCGCACCGCTGCCAAAGCCCAGCGCGTAGTTACCCGACATCGAGATCAAGCCGCCGGGCGTGATCACATAGCTGCCTGCCGCGACAGCGCCCTGCGACGAACCGCTGTAAGCCAGCGCCCCGCCGACGTCTGCCGAAGAATCACCTGCCACAAAGCCGCTGTAGCTCACGCCCTTGCCGCCGCTGTAGGCCACGCCGTCGTAGTTCTTGGCGTCGTCTGCAGCCGTTACGGTCAGCGCTTTGGGCGTGATGCTGGCCGTGGTGGTCGCCGTGGTGCCGGTCAAGCTGTAGTTGCCCGCGTCGGCGCCCGAGAGGCTGATGCCGCTGACGTTGACCGCCTTGCCTGTGCCGGCGTTTTTGTCGGCAAAAGATGCAGAGCCCGTGATGCCCAGCACATCGCTGCCCAGGCGGTTGTCGCCATACGCGACCATCGCGCCCGTGGTGCCGTCATACACCTTGCCGGTGCCTGTCGCGGTCACCGTCAGGCCGGCCGGTGTGATGTCGGCCGCCAGCGGTATGGGCTGAACGATCAGGTAGTTGCCCGCATCAGTGCCGCTCAGGGTGTAACCGCTGACCGTGACGGTTTTGCCGTTGCCCACATTCTTGTCGGCAAAAGCGCCTGTGCCGGCGCCGGCCACGGTCACCACGTCGCTGCCCAACGCGGCCACCGTCGCGGCGCCGCCCAGTGTTGCCGTCGTGTTGGCGTTGTAAACCTTGTTTTGTGCTGTGACGCCCGTGACGGCCAAGGTCGCCTGGGTGATGTCGGCCGCCAACCCAACAGGCTGGACTGCGGCATAGTTGGCCGCATCCGTGCCACTCAAGGTGTAGCCCGTCACCGTGACGCCTTTGCCTGTGCCCACGTTTTTGTCGGCGAAAGCGCCAGCGCCGGCGCCGGCCACGCTCACCACGTCGCTGCTCAGTGCAGCCACCGCCGCCGTGCCGCCCAGCGATGCGGCCATACCGGCGTCGTACACCTTGTTCTGCGCCGTGACACCCGTGATGGTGAGGCTGGCCTGGGTGATAGTGCTGCTGGTGTTGTTCACCTGGGTGACGTTGTAGTTGGCCCCGCCGTTGCCGTCGGCCACCGTAATGCCGCTGACGGTCACGGTCTTGCCGGTGCCCACGTTCTTGTCGGCAAAGGCAAAGCTGCCGCCGCTCAGCACGTCGCTGCCGTACAGCGTTCCACCCGTCACCACGGCTGAGCCGGCCGCCGCGGTGCCTGCGTTATAGACACGATTGACATCGCTGCTGCTGACCGTCAGGCTGGCCTGAGTGATGTCGGCAGCCAATGCAACGGGCTGCACGACCAGGTAGTTGGCCGCATCCGCACCGCTCAGGCTGTAGCCGCCGGCCGTGACGGTTTTGCTGTTGCCCACGTTTCTGTCGGCAAAAGTCGCCACGCCGGTTCCGGCCACGTTGACCACATCGCTGCTCAGGGCGGCCACCGCTGCCGTGCCACCCAGGTTCGCTGTGTTGTTGCCGTTGTAAACCTTGTTCTGCGCAGTCACGCCGGTGACCGTCAAAGTGGCCTGGGTGATATTGGCCGTCAGCCCCCCAGGCTGGACGATGGCGTAGTTGGCCGCGTCCGTGCCACTCAAGGTATAGCCGTTGACCGTGACGCCTTTACCCGTACCCACATTCTTGTCGGCAAAGGTTGCTGCCCCCGTGCCGCTCACCGCAACCACGTCGCTGCCCAGCGCGGCCACCACCGCCGTGCCGCCCAGCGCGGCCGACATGCCGGCGTCGTACACCTTGTTTTGCGCCGTCATGCCAGTGACCGCCAGGCTGGCCTGGGTGATGTCGGCCGTCAGCCCGGCCGGCTGGACGATGGCGTAGTTGGCCGCGTCTGTGCCGCTCAGGCTGTAGCCGGTAACCGTCACGTTCTTGCCAGTCCCGACGTTCTTGTTGGCAAACGCACCTGCGCCCGTTCCGCTCAAATTCACCACGTCGCTACCCAGCGCCATCACAGCTGCCGCGCCGCCCAGCGTGGCGCTGAGGCCCGTGTCGTACACCTTGTTCTGCGCCGTGACGCCGGTGACAGAAAGGGCCACCTGGGTAATGGTGCTGCTGGTGTTGTTGGCCTGGGTGACGTTGTAGTTGGCGCCGCCGTTGCCGTCGGCCACCGTGATGCCGCTGACGGTCACCGTCTTGCCGGTGCCTGCGTTCTTGTCGGTAAAGGCAAAGCTGCCGCCACTCAAAAGATCGCTGCCAAAAAGCGTGCCGGCCGTCACGACTGCCGAGCCCGCTGCCGTGACGCCTGCGTCATAGACGCGGTTGACGTTGCTGCTGCTGACCGTCAGGCTGGCCTGCGTGACATCGGCCGTCAAGCCGGCGGGCTGGGCCACGGTGTAGTTCAGCGCATCGGCGCCGGTGAGCGTAAAACCGGTGACCGTAACGGCTTTGCCGGTGCCGACGTTTTTATCGGCAAAAGTGCCTGCGCCTGTCCCACCCACATTCACCACATCGCTGCTCATCGCAGTGACGGCCGCCGTGCCGCCCAGCGTGGCTGCCGTATCGCCGTTGTAAACCCTGTTCTGCGCCGTGACGCCCGTGATCGTGAGGCTGGCCTGGGTGATGTCGGCGGTCAGTCCTGCGGGCTGGACGATTTGGTAGTTGGCCGCATCCGTGCCGCTCAGTGTGTAGCCCGTGACCGTGACGGCCTTGCCGGCGCCCACGTTTTTGTCGGCAAAGTTGCCGCTGCCGGCACCGGCAATGTTCACCATGTCGCTGCCCAGCGCCGTCACCGCCGCAGTGCCTGTGAGGCTGGCGCCGATGGTCGTGTCATACACCTTGTTGCCGGCCGTGACGCCGGTGACGGCCAGGGTGGCCGGCGTCACGGTCAGGTTGCCGCCGATGATGTCCAGGCCGCCCTGCTGGGTGGAGTAGTAGCCGTTGTAAAAGCCCGCGTTGCGGCCGCTGGCGGCCGTGCCCAACAAGCCCGGCGCGGTGCTGGCCGTGGTGCCGCCGGTTTGCACGCCAGCGTTGTAAACCAGTGTGGCGTCCGCCGCGTCAGCCAGGGTGACCGCCGTCAGCAGGCCGCGCAGCAAGGGGCCGCTGTGGCCCTCGTAGATACGCCAGACGGCGCTGCTGCCGCCGGTCTTTGACACGTCCCAGCCCGCGTTGATGAAGCTGGCGCTGTTCATGAACTGCGCGCTGGTCAGCGGCGTGGCGCCGTCGTTGTTGGCCGTATTGCCAACGCCGAATGCCGTTGTGGCAGTGCTGGAATTCCAGAAATTGTTGGTCATGGTGGCGCCGCCAAAGTAGGCCACCAGGCCGCCGCGCTTGCTGGGGGCAGAGCCGGTCACGGCGCCGGTGGCGTAGCTGTTGCTGATGGTGGTCCCGGTTTCGGCAAAGACCACCAGGCCTGCCGCATAGCCCATGCCCGAGCCTGTGACATTGCCCGTCGCGTAGCTGTTGTTGATGTTGACAGGTAATGTGGCACTGATGGCGGCCACCAGGCCCGCGGCGCCGCCGAGCGAGCCGTTGTTGGTGACATTGCCCGTCGCGTAGCTGCTGTTGACGTTGACAGCGCCATTGCCGGCAAAGCCCACAAGACCGCCACTGTAGACGGGGCCGGTGACCGCGCCGGTGGCGTAGCTGTTGGTGATGTTCGTGGTGCCGCCGGAGGAGCCGGCGCGCCCCACCAGGCCGCCCAGGTAGGAAGGACTGGTGACGGTGCTGCCGGTCACGGGGCCGGTGGCATAACTTTTGTTGATATTGCCCCACTCGGCATAGCCCACCAGGCCGCCCAGGGCGCCATTGAAACTGCCGCTGCCGCTCACCGCACCGGTGGCGTAGCTGCTGTCGATCACCGTGCCACTCGTCATGCGCCCGGCCAGGCCGCCGACGTTGCTGTTCAGGCCGGTACTGCTGACATTGCCCGTCGCACGGTTGCCGGTGAAAGTGCCTATCTGCGCAACGCCCGCCAGCCCACCCACATCGGAACTGGCACCGCTGGCGGTGACGTTGCCTGTCGCATAGCTGTTGGTGATGCTGGGGCTGCTCATGGTCGAGCTGCCCGCAATGCCGACAAGCCCGCCCACTGTCTGAAAGCTGACGTTGTTGATGCCCGTGACGGCGCCGGTGGCATAGCTGTCCATGATGCGGGCCGATGATGCGCCGGCCAGGCCGCCCACATAAACCTCGCCGCTGACGGCAGTGGCGGTGTAGCTGTTGCCGATGAAGCCTGATCCCCGGGCCAACAATGCGGCCGTATAGGTCTTGCCGGTCACGGAGCCGCCCACCATGCCCACGTTTTCGATGCGTACGGCGCTATTGCTCACCAAGCCGAACAGACCGACGTCCACCTCGGTCGGCCGGTTGATCAGGATGTTGTTGATGGTGTGGCCCAGGCCGTTGAAGCGGCCATTGAAACCCTGGAGGGGAACAAAACCCGCACCGGAATTCCACCCACTGGTGGCACTGGCGTCGATGTCGCTGCCCAGCGCGAAGCGGCCGCCGCCATTGCTGTAAATGCCCTGCAAGTCGTTGGCCGACAGAACGCCCTCGGTTCCCACGCTGCTGATGATGGTGTAGGCCTCGCCGTTGATGGTGAGGCTGGTGCCGCCCGCCATGTCCACACGGCCGGTAAAGCCGCCCGCGCCCAAGGCCACCTTGACCCGGCCGCCCGCCACGGCCGCGTTCCCGCCGTTGGCGGTGGCGGTGTTCATCACCAGGCCGGCGCTGCCGGTGGCCGAAGCCACCGCGTTGATGTTCACATCGCGCGCCGCCGTCAGGGTCAGGGTGTTGGCGCTCCAGCTCACTGCGTCGTTGATGTTGATGTCGCCATTGCCCGCCGCGGCGCCGCCGCTGCTTTGCAGGGTGACGTTGGTCGTGCCCAGGTTGGCGCTCAGGTCGGCGCCCGTGATGTCGCCGCCACTGGCCGCCACGGTGTAGTCCTGCGGATCCACCAGCCACTGGCCGGTCTGGCCGCTTGCTGCCTGCGTGGTCACGCGCGTACCGGCGGCCACCTTGACGTGGGCCGCGCTGGTTTCGATAAAGCCGCCGTCGCCACCGTTGGGTGCCGATGCGTCCAGCGTTCCACTCACATTCACCGTGCCGGTCTCCATGTCGCCCATCAGCATGATGCGGCCGGTCTTGTTCTGGATCGTCTTCGCTTCAATGACCCCGGTGTTGTTGACCGTAGCGGTGGTCAGGCTGTCCATGGCTTTGGCTGAGAGGAGGACTTGCCCGCCGTTGGCCTGGATCAAGTGTTTGTTCTCTGCCAGCGCATTGATTGCGCCCTGGTCGATGCTGTAGCCCAGCAGGGAGCCGTTGTCGAGGTTCAGCGTGACCTTGTTGCCGGCAGCCAGGAGCGCGGTACCCAACGATGCCGTCATCACGCCTTCGTTGCGTACTTCAGGAGCCAGCAACGCGAGATAACCGCCCTGCCCGGCGTTCAACGTTCCCCGGTTGACGACGGAGCCTGTGCCGGCCCCCGAGAATTTGTAGTTGCCGGCTTCGAAGTCGGCATTGCTCAGGCTCAGAGTCGAAGCCACCAGGCCACCCACATTGACTTGCGAACCCGCACCGAACAGCACACCGTTCGGGTTCAGGATGAAGACCTGGCCATTCGCGGTAAGGCTTCCCAGCAGCTCACTCGGGTTGCTGCCGGTGATGCGGTTCAGGGCAATCGCTGACGCATTGGGTTGGTTAAAAATCAGCGCCTCGTTGGCACGGGTGGAAAGCGAAGTCCAATCAATCGCCAGCTTCTGGGTGGTCTGGTTGATCGTGGTGGTCGCACCTGAGGTCGCGACCGTTCCCGCACCAGAAACAACGGCCGCATTCGCGGCATCGGCGGCACGGGCTTGCTGGGGCGCGAGAAAAGCCAGCGAGGCCAGTACGCCCACTGCGGCCCTGCAAGCGGTATTGAGCATGAACCCACCAATGGCGCCATCACCACCGGAGTCCCCATTGCCCTCGTGGACAGAACCGGCATCAACACTTGAGCGGAGCGAGCCGCCTTTGCCACGGCCTTTGGCGTTCTCTGCCACCGCCATCCATACATTCAAGGCGGCGTTCCACACCAGGCGATAGATTCGGTTCATGCTTGCGTGGCTTTTCATGGTGAGCTTTCAGACGTAAGCCGGGCAACCAAACGTGCATTGGCAATGCCGCCAATGCACGCGCCCGGATACGGCTGATTCTCTTGAGCCCCGGAGCACAACGCCATACTGCCGATGCAGTAGGCAAGCGGCTCAACATCAGCTCCGCGCGCACCCGGCAGCGCGGCGGGTGTTCTGCTGGGTTGAGCCGCTCAGGGCTTCAGTTGGGGTTGTAGTAGCCGCGCTGCACGGCGTAGGCCGTGATCTCCGCTGCATTGCGCAGGGAGAATTTTTCCATCAGGTTCTGCCGGTGGGTGCGCACCGTCAGCACGCTGATGGCCAGCAACTCGCCGATCTCGCGGTTGCTCAGGCCGCGCGCCACCAGCGACATGATTTCGCGCTCGCGCGGCGTGGCCACCAGAACATCGCCGGTGCCCTCAGCGCGCGCAACGCGCGGCAAAAACGCAGCGGCGATGTTGCCGCTGACATACTGCCGGCCTGCCAGCACCGCGTGCACGGCCTGCAGCAGCTCGACGCTGTCTTCGCTTTTGTGCACATAGCCGTCGGCGCCCGCCGCCAGAGCCTCCCTGACGGAGTTGGCTTGCAGGTCGCCCGTCAGCACCAGTACCTTGACGCTGTCTGCAAACTCGGCCTTGATGGCCGAAGCAATGTCCACGCCGTGCAGGCCGGGCAAGCCCAGGTCCAGCAGCAGAAGCTGCGGCAGCAACTGGCGCACCAATGCCTCAACCGCCTTGCCGTCGCCGGTTTCCGCGACGACTTCAAAGCCGGGTTGGGTAGACAGCAGCATCTTCAGCCCGTCTCGCATGAGCACATGGTCTTCCGCCAGAATGATTCGAGTGGTCGTAGGAGAGGATGTCATGGGGGATGTCATGGGATGTTTATTGAATGCTTTTCATCAATGCGGCCAGCACACGCGGCTCCACCGGCTTGTAGACCAGACGCAAGCCGTTACGGGCCGCCTCTGCAATGGGTTCGGCCGAAGTGTCGCCTGTAATCATCACGGCGGACACCTGGCGGGCCAGGCGGCGCTCCACCGCCTCGACGACCTGGATGCCGGTCACATTGCCTCCCAGGTGGTAATCCGTCAGGACCAGCGCCAGCGTATCGGCCTGCGCGCCCGCGGCCTCCACCGCTTCCTGCAGCGTGGCAGCCACCCGCACCGGATAACCCCAGGCAGCCAGCAGGCGCTGCATGGACTCACGCAGCTCAGGGTCATCGTCGACCACCAGCACACTGCCGGTGAAATGATCGTCCAGGTCTGCGGGACTGGTCGCCGGCGCCTCGGGTTCGGCCGCGCGCGGCAGCGTGACAGTGAATACCGAGCCCTTGCCCAGTGTGGACCGCACATTGATCTGCCCGCCCAGCAACTGCACCGAGCGCGAGACGATGGCCAAGCCAAGGCCCAGGCCGTGTTCGCGGTCGCGCGCCACATTGGGCACCTGATAAAACTCGCCGAAGATGCGGGCGCGCTCTTCGTCGGCAATCCCGATGCCGGTGTCAAAGACCTGGAACTCCAGCGCGCCCCCGCGCGGCCGGCAAGCGATGAGGATGCGGCCCTCATCGGTATAACGCAGCGCGTTGGCCGCCAGGTTGGAAAGTACCCGCGCAAGTACCAGCGGGTCCGTATCCACCCAAAGGCCGTGTGGCGCGCGCACCTTGAAGCCCAGGCCCTTGGCCCCCGCCGGCCCGGCGAAGGCGTTGCCCAGCTCGGCCAGCAGGCCCGCCACTTCCACCGGCCGCCGCACCACCTCCACCGTGCCGCTGTCCAACCGCGACAAGTCAAAGAGGCCGTTGAGCAACCGGCCCAGCCCGTTGAGCGCCAGTTGCAGGCGCTGCGCGATGTAGCCCACTTCCGCACCGCTGAGTTCGGTGCGTTTGGCCATGGCTTGCAGCGTCGCGACAAAAAGACTGATCGCCTGGATGGGCTGGCGCAAGTCGTGGCTGGCCACCGCCAGGAACTGCGACTTGGCGTGGCTGGCCGCCTCGGCATGTTCCTTGGCAGTGCGCAGGTTTTCGGCAACGCTCAGCGCCCGCATGCGACGGCGCAGCAAAATCCAGCTCAGCAGGGCCAGCATGACGCTGGCGGCCACACCCAGCCGGGCGACCAGTTGCAGCTTGCTGATGGCGATGGCTGTGGTGAAGTTGGGCAACGAGCGCGCCGTCAGCGTCCAGCCGTAACCGCCTACCTCGACTTGCTGCGTCGTGTAAAACAGCTTGACCGCCGACTCGCCGCCGACACGGTCGCTGTAGGTGTCGATGAGCTGGTCGCCTTGCCCGTCGCTACCGCCGTCATAAACCTCCACCGTGATGTTGGCGCGCTCGCCCAGGATGTTGTCCATCAGCCCGTCCATGCTGAAGGCGGCATAGATCCAGCCCGCGATGTTCGCGCGGCGCTCGGCCACGGTGCCGTGGGGTTTGCCGTTTTTGTAGACCGGCAGGTACATGCGATAACCGGCCTGCACCAGGGCCGCATCTTCCTCGGGCAGCTTCACCTTGTTGGAGATGGCGATGCCGGCACTGTCGCGCGCGGCCTCCATCGCGGGCCTGCGAGAGGGCTCGGAGAAATAATCCGTGCCCAGCGTGCTGAGCAAGGTGGAGCCGGTGGGCTCGAAGTAAAGCGCCGAGGTGCTGGCGCCGGCATCGCCTGGCGGTTGCACCGTGTAGGCCGGAAAGCCCTGGCTGCGCACGGCGGCGATGTGCCGCTCGCGTTCGGTCGGCGGCACGATGAGCGCAAAGCCCATGCCCTGCAGGCCCGGATGGTTCTGGATGCGCAAGTTGGAGACAAAGGACTGGAAGTCGCCGCGTTGCACGTTGTCGGACGTGGCGAAAAGGCCGTGGGTGGCACGCAGCGCCTGCTCATAGGCCAGCATGCGCTCCCTGAAGAGGCTGGTGGTTTCGCGCACGCGCGCCTCAAACTCGCCTTGCAAAACATCCTCGATCTCACGCCGCTCCCTTTCCCAGAAGTACCAGGACGTGGCCAGCGCCAGACCCAGCACCACACAGGGCAAGAGGTAGCTGAGAAGGCGCAGCCGCCCGAACGTGGAAGGCCTGCTTGCCGCGGCGGCCGTGAGAGAAAGAGGAATGGACTTGTTCACGCGGGGCGCTAGCGTTGGTAAGGCAGCAGAATGCGCGTCGACTCGGCCTGCGCGTCCTGAAGGGCCTGCAGCGGTGTCTTGCTGCCGGTGAGCGCCGCAGCCAGCCCTGCGTTCAGGGCCCGCGTCACGCGCTGGTTCTCGTGGGTGGACAACTCCGCCACGGCTTGCGGCAACTGGTCGCGCGCGACAGCCGCCTGCGGAAAGGCCATCACGTGTTCCCTCATGGTGCGGGTCTGCCACGCGGCCGGGCTGACGCCGATGTAGCCGGAGTCGATGCCCCAGCGTGCGGTGCGCTCGGGAGCGACCATCCACTTGATGAACCTGAACGCAGCCTTTTGCTGCGCCGGCGTGGTTTTACGAAACACATACAGGTTGCCGCCGCCGGTGGGCGAGCCGGCCTGCTTGTTGCCGGGCAGCGGGCCGACACCGAAGTCAAACCCGGCCTTGGCCTTGAGGTTGGCCAGGTTGCCGCTGGTGGTCCAGATCATGGCGGCCTTGCCGTTCAGAAAATCGCCCGGCGTAGTGCCCCATTCGATGACGCCAGGCGGGTGAACCTTGCGCTCGCGGGACAGGCCCACCCAGTACTGCAGGGCCTCGACCACGGCGGGCCGGTCAAACCAGGTCTTGGTGCCGGCTTCATTCATGAGTTCAGCGCCGTTGCCGGTGACCAGACCCTGGAAGAGCCAGTACGGAAAGCCCGACGAGGGAATCTGCACGCCCCACTGCGTGGTGTTGCCCGCGTCATCGCGCCGGGTGAGTTTTTGCGCATAGTCGACCATCTCGGCCCAGTTGGCCGGTGGGCGGTCCGGGTCCAGCCCGGCCTGTTTGAAGAGTTCCTTGTTCCAATACAGCAGGATGGTCGAGCGCTGGAAAGGAATGCCCCAGGTCTGGCCGGCGGCGCGGCTGTTGGCCATCAACGCCGGGTAAAAGCCGCGCATCCAGGCCACATCCTCGGCATTGGCGACCAGGTCGTCGAAAGGCACGATGGCATTGGCGTCGATCAGCGTGAACATATCCACCGCAAACAGCACGGCGACGTCCGGCGGCGTGCCGCTTTTATGCGCCGTGAGCGCTTTGGCGATGGAGTCTTTGTAGGTGCCGGTGTAGATCGGCTTGACGCGAATGTCGGGGTTGTCTTTTTCGAAATCAGCCGCCAGCGCCGAGATGCTTTTGGCGACAGGCCCGCCCACGGCGATAGGGAAATAAAAGGAAATTTCGGTGGGCTCGGCCCGGCTGACGCCGCACAGGGCCCACGCCATCACCAGCAGTGCGGCTTTCAAAATGTTTGCCATGGCGTCCCAACCCGTTTCTCTTGATTTTGTTTTTTTGCCGCCCTTCGGCCTACCGCATGCTGCCGCTAGGTGGGATGGTAAAGGGCTTATGCGGACTTGTCTGTCACTATTTTTGGGGACACGAGCGCTTCACGGCCACCCGCAGAATCGGACACCGGGCGCAGGCAGGCACGCATACGCGACGCCATTTGCTATTGTTTTTATAGCTACTAGCGCTTTTCTTTATTGGGCTGGAGGCCGATTTGCCTGCTATTTCGCCTCGCGGGAGGCCTGGACACGGATGGCGAAGTGGCCGCAATACGTTGCTAGTGCTGCTCTCCCTGGCCGCTCTGGATTGTGCTGGCGTCCAACGAGGCAGGCACATCGCTGACGCTGAAATTGCCCGAAAAGCGCACCACGGTTGACCGCCCCCTTTGCTACTCTTTTGCTACTCTTTTGATAGCTTGCACCCTATATATCTATTGGGCTATAGCCTGATTTTTCTTAAAGATTGCCGGGTTTCCGCCAAATCGCCTTTTCTGGCTCACACATGCAAAGCAAACTTTACGTATTGCTTGCACTCTCTCTGCGAAACCGACGTGCCGCCCTCTTCATAATCACCCCATGAAGACTTTTCCATGCTTCCCCATCCACAAAAGCCATGCGTCGCGCACGATGGCCGGTGTGGTTTTTGCCGCCCTGTTCAGCAGCCTTGCGGCCGCGCAGGGTCTCAAACCTTCCCCCTCCATCGCCGCGCCCGCAGCGACTCCCGCAGCTCACCCCCTGGTCGGCACCTGGAGCTGGACGCTGCCCGGCAAGACCTGCGCGGAAACCTGGCAGTACCGCGCTGACGGCAGGCGCCTGGGCACCAGCGGTGAAGAAGTCACCCAAGGCGACTATCAGGTATCGGCCAAGCCGACGACGGCAGGTTTTTACCCGCTCACCGAGACAGTGACCAACAGCAACGGCAAGCGCGATTGCTCCGGTGACCTGCATGCCGATGGGGATGAAAGCATGATGCGCTTCATCCAGTTCAGCCCCAAGCAGGATCAGTTCATCGTGTGCAAGGCCGCCACGCTGGAGGCCTGCTTCGGGCCGCTCAAGCGGGTCGAATAAACCGGCGGCAACAGCGCTGGAAAGCCCAGTTCTCGCCCGCCCGCGCACCCAACGCCGCAGCGGGAGGGAAGGTTTCTAACGCGCCTCAATTAGCGACTGCAAAAAGCCCGCTTCAAAGTGCTGGCCAATGTAGTCGGCCAGGCCGTCGAACACCGAGTCCAGCGTGGGCACGGCCGCGCCGAACAATGCCTTGAGCACGCGCGGGTCTTCAAACATGCCGTGCAAATAAAGGCCCAGCACATTGCCCGCAGCGTTCTGCCAGGCCAGGCCATCAGGCATCACGGCGTGCGCAACATCGCCCGCAGCCGCCATGGCCGAATGCGGGGCCGTCTGGCCGTGGTGGATTTCATAGCCCTGCACTTCAACACCTGACAAGCCGGCCCACAACCCGTTGAGCGGCGTAAACGCGGCTTGCCGGTGCTGCACGGTTTTGGCTTCGTCAAATACCGTGACCACCGGCAGCAAACCCAAGCCGGGCGCGTTGCCGTCAATACCGTGCGGGTCGATCAAGGCCTCGCCCAACATTTGCAGGCCGCCGCAGATGCCCAGCACCGCGCCGCCGCGGCCGGCATGCGCGGCCACGGCCTGGTCCAGCCCCTGCGCGCGCAGCCACGCCAGGTCGCCGCTGGTGTGCTTGGAGCCCGGCAGGATCACCCAGTCGGCGCCCATCAAATCGGCAGGGCTGCGCACCCATTTCAGGCGCACCCCGGGCACGTTTTTAAGCGGCTGGAACTCGTCGAGATTGCTGATGCGCGGATAAGCGATCACCGCAACGGTTCGGGTCACCGCACCGCTGGCCACGCTGCGGTCGTCAAACACACCGTCTTCTTCGGGCAGGCCGTGCTGCCACCACATCGGCAGCGTCGCAACCGTAGGAATGCCGGTCATGTCCTGCAGCATCTGCGGGCCGGGCGCCAGCAGTTTGGCGTCGCCCCTGAATTTGTTGAGTACAAAGCCCTTGATGAGCTGGCGCTCCGATTCGTCCAGCATGGCCCAGGTGCCGTACAGATGCGCAAAGGCGCCGCCGCGGTCGATGTCGGTCACCAGCAGGCAGGCCGCGTTGGCGCGCTGGGCCGAGCGCATGTTGACGATGTCGCTGGCCTTGAGGTTGATCTCGGCGGGCGAGCCAGCGCCCTCCATCACCACCACGTCGTTTTCTTCCAGCAGTTCATCGAGCGCACGCGCCACCACCGGCCAGACGGAAGCGCTGCGGCCGCGCCACTCCATGCGCGAGAGTTCAGCGTTTACTTGCCCCATCAGCACGACCTGGCTTTGCGTGTCTTTTTCGGGTTTGAGGAGCAGCGGGTTCATGCGCACGTCCGGCACCGCGTTGGCGGCGAGTGACTGGAAATATTGAGCGCTACCGATTTCGCCCTGAGCGACAACCCGGGCGTTGTTGCTCATGTTCTGCGCCTTGAACGGCGCAACCTTGAGCCCTTGCCGCGCGTAGTAGCGGCACAGCGCGGTCGTGAGCCAGCTTTTGCCGGCGCCGCTGGTGGTGCCCAGCACCATCACACTTTTTGCGGTCATGAACTTTTCTTGAAGAGTTGTTGCCATGCATTGTGCAGGGCGTCCTGCGCGGCGGGCGGCAGCACGCTCAGGCGCACATGGTGGGGCAAACCAAATGAGGTGGTGTCGCGCAGCTTGATGCCCTGGGCGCGCAGCGCGGCCAGGGCCTGCGGCAGGCTGAGGTCCTGGGGCAATACGGGTTGGGCACAGAAGAAGTTCGCTTCGCTGGGCAGGCATTGCCATCCCAGCGATTCGCAGAGGCGGATCTGCCGGGCTTTCCATGCGCGCAGATTTTCGAGGCTGGCGGCGATCCAGTCTTGCGTCTCGCTACTCATCCAGCTTTGCAGCATGGCCTCGCCGTGCGCACCCACCGGCCATGACGGGCAGAGCTGCTCCATCGCAGCGGTCGCATCGGGTTGCGCCACGGGAGCAATCGCATAGGCTGCGCGCACGCCAGTGAGGCTCAGTGCCTTGTTGGGTGTCCAGAGCTGCCAGGTGTTTTGCAACTGCTGTGGCGAGAGTGTTGATTCAGCGCTGAGCCGCAGGGGTCCATACGCGCGATCCAGCACGACGAAGGTGTCGTCTTTGCGGCTATCGACCAACGTTTGGAGTCCTTCTTGCGCGGCGCCCAGCGGACTGGAAGGCTCACAAGCCCAGCGCAGCTGCGCATCACTCGCCTGGCCCGCTATCGGCAAACCGTGTGCATGGGCAGCCTGTGCGTAATCGCCGTAGCTCAGCGGCGGCAGCCAGACAGCACGCGCGCCGCGCCCCGCCGCCAGCGTGGTGATGCGAAAGATGAATTCGCTGGCACTGGCCGCCAGCAACACGCGTGCCTCATCGACCTGATGAAAGGCCGCCAGCTGCGCGCGCAATGCGGTGTAGCTGGCGTCGGGGTAACGCGTGGCGTCGGCCTGCCGCACGGCAGCCAGCGCAGCGGGGCATGGCCCACAGGCATTGCTGTTGGTAGAAAAGTCGTGGGGCGGCACGCCGAGCCCGTCCGGCCCGCCGTGGATGCGCGCGTGTCTGGCAGGGCTTGTGCTCATGCCCCAACCCCAATCGCTATAAAAACCATAGCTGCAAGCACAATAGATATAAGGGCTACAAGCACTTTTGACCCAAGCTTTTGGGCCTGACCAGTGTCCGGCGCGCGGGGTGATCGCCCTTCAGGATTGAGCGCATACACGCCTGGCTTGCTGAGCGATATACCCAGCGCCAGCGCCATCGCCGCCATGGGCCAGCCGCTGTTGGGCGAAGGGGTCTTACCGGCTTCTTTTTGCAGCGCGCGAAGCGGCACGCCTTTTGCCGCCAGCGCCAGCAGCAGCGCCGTCAGGCGTGCTGGCGCCCACGACAACACGTCGTCGGCACGCGCGGCCCACTTGCCGGCCCATTCCCAGTTTTTGCCGCGGTACACACCACGGTAACCCCACATGGCGTCGGCCGTGTTGGCAAAGCGGTAGATCATCGCACCTGGCAGGCCGAACAATACGAACCAGAAGATGGGCGCTACGACGGAATCGTTGAGGTTTTCAGCCAGCGACTCGATGGCGCTTTCACGCACCTGGCTTTCAGTGAGCTGTGCGGTGTCGCGGCTCACCAGCCAGGACAGGCGTTCACGCCCCGCCTCCAACGACTGCGCCAGCGCCAGCTCGACAGCGCCCACCTCTTCGCGCAGCATGCGCCAGGAGAGCATGCCTTTCAAAAACCAGGCCATCAGGATAGCCACCAAGGCGGCTTCCACCCCGCTCTGCAAGTCAGCTTGCGGACGGTACTCGGCGGCTTGCCAGAAGACCAGCGCCTGAATGCCCCAGCCCAGCGCACCGGTTGCAAGAATCCCCACCCACCAGGCCAGCGCGCCCAGAAGGAAGGCTGCAACCGGCGGGCAACGTACGGTGACACCGCCACACAAACGCAGGTAGTTGCCCATCCAGACCACGGGGTGAACACTGGCAGGCGGCTCGCCAAAATGTTCGTCGATCCACAAGGCCAGCAGCAACACAAAAGCCAACACCCAGGCCATACCAGCGGGCAGGCCCTGAAAGGCGGTGAAGGGAATCCAGCTTGCGAGCATCTCAGCCCTCGGCGGGACCACGCGCACCGGCGGCGCCCCAGCCGTCTTCAAACACCATGTCGGCCAGCGGCGCGCGGCGCGCCCACTTTTCGGCCTGCAGCATGGGCTGGTCGTAAAAGGCGGCCACCGGCCCCAGACACAGCACGGCAATCGGCTTGGCGCCTTCAGGCATCTGGAGCAGCGCGGCCAGTTGCTGCGGATCAAAAATCGAGACCCAGCCCATCCCCAAGCCTTCAGCGCGCGCAGCGAGCCAGAGGTTCTGGATGGCACAGGCCGCCGAGGCCACATCCATTTCAGGCAAGGTACGCCGGCCAAACACGTGCTGCTCGCGCCCCGGCGGCAAGGCCACCACCAGCACCTCGGCCGCATCAAGCACACCCTGCACCTTGAGTTTCATGAACTCGTCTTCGCGCTCGCCAAGTGCCCGCGCCGTCAGCACACGCTCCTGCTCGATCAGGGCATGAACCCCGTCGCGCAAAGGCCGGCTGCGCACGCGGATAAAGCGCCAGGGCTGCATGAAGCCCACGCTGGGCGCGTGGTGTGCGGCCGACAGCAGGCGCTGCAGCGTGGCGTCGGCCACCGTGCCGCCGCTGAAGTGGCGCATGTCACGCCGCTCGAAGATGGCCCGGTAGACCGCCTGCTGCTCAGCGTCGCTGAAGGCGTGGCTGGCCGCGGCCACCCCGGCGACCGGAGCCAAATCCGTCACACCATTCACTGTGGCGCTTGGACGGCGCCGACAGCAGGCGCATCGGCACGCTGCAGCACAGCCAGCAAGGCCGGGCGCACCCAGCGCTGAAAGGCCCATCCGCCGGCCAGGCCCATGCAGACCCAGAACGACAGGGATACCCAGGTGGTTGCCCAGATGAACTGCGTACCGAGTTGCTCCAGCGCGGCATGAGCCTCCGGGCCAAAACCGGCCAAGGCGTCACCCTGCAGCTTGGGCGCCCCCACCACAAAGGGCAGAGCCAGCAAGGCCGCTGCCACCAGCCAGCGCCAGGACGCGCGTGCAAAACCGGCCACGGCGCAGGCGCCCGCCGCACTGCCCATCGCGAGCATCCACCAGACCTGGCGAGCCTGCAGCGGCGCGGCTTCCATACCGGGCACTTCAGCGTGCAGGCCCAGCGAGGGCCAGAAGTGAAAGCTCAGCCAGCCGGCCGCTGCCACCAGGCCCGCGACGCGCAGCGATGCCGCCGCGCTGCCGCGCCGGTAGAGCCACAGGCCCATCACCGCAAACATCAACAGCGCCATGCTGAAGGCGTGCAGGACGTTGGCCACCCAGGTCCAGCCAATGCGTTCGGCTCCGTTTGCAGGCTCCCATTCTTTGGCGGTGCCGTGCTCGTGAGGCGCGGTGCCTTCGGCATGCGCGTGGGCAGCGGGAGCGGCGGCAGGCGCTGGGGCTTCGGCCTTTTGCTCCTCATACACTTCGGCCGCCAGAATCAGCGGGGCGGCTTGCCAGCGCTGCATGCCGGTTTGCAGGCTGCCCACCACCACCGCAACGGCCAGGGCCGCCCAGATCAATCGTTGAAAAATCATGACTATCTCCCGGTAAGAGGGCTGCTCAATGGCAGGGTTTGACGGTGATGTGGCGCACATCGTGCGCGGCGTTGTGCGCCAGCGGGCTTTCGGCAAAAGCCACGCCGTACAGAACCACCAGGCCCAGTGCCGCAGCGCCGATCAGCGGGCGCAGCACGGCCAGGCCGGGGTTCAGGGTGTCAGAGGGGCTGTGGGTCAGCGTTGTCGGTTCGGTCATAACGATCTCCTTGGGTTGGTGGTGAAAAAAATGTAGTGAATTTGGCCGCTCATGTCGAGACCAGGCCGACCGGAGGCAAGCGCGCGAGGATACCGGCGCGCAGCCGCTCGGGCCGCGTATTGCGCATCAGGTTGCCATCGATGCTCTGCCGGTGCAACTGCGCGCAGGCAATCACCTGGGCTGCGGTCTCGTCATCAGGGGCCAGGTCACCAAAGTAGTAGGTGAACTTGCCCTGGGCCTGCAGGGTCACGGTGCAGGCGCGGGAGCAGCCGCTCATGCAGGCCAGGCCGCGCAGCTGCAGGCCTTTGTGCTGGCCGGTGTCCAGCTCGCACACCAGCAGCGCGTCCTGCACGGCTTCGAACAGGGCCAGGCCCTCGGCGGGCAAGTCGCGTGATGCGCCCGGCGGGCGGCAAGTGGTGCAGACGATGATTTCGGTGTCGGACATAAATGCGTTGTACGTTTTGTGGTCAGGCCAATGCCAGGTGGTGTTGTGCGCCCCAACGGGCGGCCCAGGCGGCGCAGCGGCCCAGGGTTTTGTGGGGGCCGTCAAAGTCCACGATCACCACGTGCTGCGCGGCCAGCGGGGCCTGCGGCTGCTCCAGCGTACGACCATCGGTCAGCAGCCACAGCCAGCATTCGGTGGGGCCACTTTTGCGAAACGTTCGTTGCAGCAGACGGTCGGCCTGCACGAGTGCCTCGGCCAGCGGCGTGCCACCGCCACCGCCGACCGGGCGCAGACGCTGGCTGCCGGCGGCGCGTGCGCGGCCTGGCGGCAACAGCAGCTCCACGCCCTGCCCGCCGAAGCGCAGCAAGGCCACATCGTCACCCTGTCTTGCAGCCTGTTCGATCATGAAAGCCGCATGACCTTTGGCCAGGGCCAGACGGCCGTGCCGGCGCATAGAGCCCGAGGTGTCGAGCACGATGCAATGCAGGCGGCCGGCGCGCAGCGCTATCGGCTGGCGGCGCAGGTGCTCGCGCTTGAGCGGCGACTGCCCCTTGGCCACCACCGTGGGAAGCCAGGCAATGGTCGCGCTGCGCTGCCGTGCGTTGTGCGTTGCGGCACTTGCTGAAAGGTGTTGAGGTGGAGGCCACCGCCAGCTGCCAGGCCCGTTGCGAGGGCGGCGGCTGGGGTGGCCTAGGCTTTTTTTGGCGGCCACCCTGCGATGCGCTGAACCTTGGTGATGCCTTCGGGCTGGGCGGGCAGCGCGCCCCAATCGCCTTGAGGTGTTGATGACACAGGCGGCTGCTCTTGCAGGCGTTCGGGATTGGGCTTGGGCTGCTGCGACGCCCCGGTGGCGCCGGGTGGCTGCGCGGCACCGCCCTCGGGCCGGCGATGCGCCAGCGCCAGTTCGGCCACCGCGTCTACATCGTCCACCGTCACTTCGCTGCGCCCTTGCAGTGCCGCGAGTGCACGCGCAGCGCGCAGCATCACCAGGTCGGCGCGCATGCCGTCCACACCGGCCGCGATCGCGCAGGCTGCCGCATGGTGCAGCACTTCGTCAGACCAGTTCAGGCGCGGCAACGCGGCACGGGCGGCCACCAATGCGGCGCTCAGCGCAGCTTGTTCTTCGGCATGCTGCGCGCCCAAGGCATCGGGGTTTTCATCAAAGCCCAGGCGGGCACGCAGGATGGCAGTGCGTTGTGCGGCATCCACCGGGTTGGCCAGTGCCAGCGAGAGGCCGAAGCGGTCCAGCAGTTGCGGGCGCAGTTCGCCCTCCTCCGGGTTCATGGTGCCCACCAGCACAAAGCGGGCGGCGTGCTGCTGCGAAATGCCGTCGCGCTCGACCGTGTTGACGCCGCTGGCGGCCGCGTCCAGCAAGGCATCGACCAGTGCGTCGGGCAGCAGATTGACTTCGTCCACATAGAGCACGCCGTTGTGGGCACGCGCCAGCAACCCGGGCGCCAGGCGCACCTGGCCGTCGCGCAGCACGTCTTCCACATTCAGCGTACCCACCAGTTGCTCCAGGCTAGCGGCTAGCGGCAAGGTGACAAAGGGCGCGCCGGGCAACAGCGCGGCCAGCGCGCGCGCTGCCGTGGACTTGGCCGTGCCGCGCGGGCCGCTGATCAGCACACCGCCGATGCCGGGGTCGATGGCGGCCAGTTGCAGTGCGCGCTGCAGCTGCGGCTGGCCCACCAGCGCGGTGAACGGAAAAGCCGCGCGGGTGGCGGGTTCGACGGGAATATTCAGTTCAGGTGTGCTCATGCCAAAGGTCCTTCTCCGTGTTCTTCAAGCCGGCGCTCCAGCGCCAGCAAATGGTCTTCAATGCGTTCGCGGTGATCGCCCGGCGCTTCCCACAGGCCGCGCTGCATGGCCTCGAGCAGGCGCTCGCCAATACTGCGCAGGGCCCCAGGGTTGTGCTGCTGCAAAAACGCGCGGTTGGTGTCGTCGTGCAGGTAGGCCTCGGCCACCAGCGCGTACTGGTGGTCGCCCACCACGCCGGTGGTGGCGTCAAACGCAAACAGGTAGTCGACCGTGGCCGCCATCTCAAACGCGCCTTTGTAGCCGTGACGGCGCACGCCCTCCAGCCACTTGGGGTTGACGGCGCGCGAGCGCACCACGCGCGCCACTTCCTCGCCCAGCGTGCGGATGCGCGGTGCGCCCGGCACGCTGAAGTCGCCGTGGTACAGCGAGGCCGGTGCGCCGGCCAGATGCTCTACCGCCACCGCCATGCCGCCCTGGAACTGGTAGTAGTCGTCCGAATCGAGCACATCGTGCTCCCGGTTGTCCTGGTTGTGCAGCACCGCGTCCAGGCCGGCCAGACGCTGCTCAAAGCTGCCGCGCGCTGGCGTGCCGTGCTCGCCCTGCCCGTAGGCAAAGGCGCCGGCACGCAAATAGGCCTGGGCCAGGTCGGCGCCATCGCTCCAGCGGCCGCTGGCCATGACTTCCTGCAGCCCTGCGCCATAGCCGCCGGGGCGCGGGCCAAACACGCGCCAGGTGGCTTCACGTTGGGCGTCCTCCGCACTCAATCCCTTGGCCTGCGCTTCGGCGGCTTCGCGTTGCACGCGGGCGCGGATGGGGTTCACGTCGTCGGGTTCGTCCTCTTCGCTGATCGCAGCCACGGCGCGCACGGCGGTGTCAAACAGGTCAATCACATTGGGAAAGGCATCGCGGAAGAAGCCCGACACACGCAAGGTCACGTCTACGCGAGGCCGATTCCTGATGGCCATGGGCAGCACTTCAATGTCTGTCACCCGGCTGCTGCCATCAGCCCACTTGGGCCGCACACCTAACAACGCAAACGCCTGGGCGATGTCCTCGCCGCCGGTGCGCATGGTGCTGGTGCCCCAGACCGACAGGCCCAGGCAACGCAGCATCTCGCCGTGGTCTTGCAGGTGACGCTCGATCACGCGCTCGGCCGCTGCCGCGCCCATGGCGTAGGCGGTCTGCGTGGGCACGGCGCGCGTGTCCACTGAATAAAAGTTGCGCCCCGTGGGCAGCACGTCGGGACGGCCGCGCGACGGCGCGCCGCTGGGGCCGGCGGGTACAAACTTGCCCGACAAGCCGCGCAGGCACTGCGCAATCTCCTGCGGGCCGCAAGCGTCCAGGCGCGGGCGCAGCACCTGGCGCATGCGTTGCAGCACGGGCGCGGTCTGCGGCCAGACGGCGGCATCCCAGGGCACATCGTCCATCACATGGTCAGCGACGAGTTGCCGGGCCAACAGCTCCAGCCGTTCGCGTGTGTGACCGGCGTGGCGCCAGGCGTCCGTACTCATGTCTTGCAACACCGGAGGGAATGGGCCGCTCCAAGGTGCGGCCCATTCGGGGCTCAGCACGCTGAAGCCATCTACACCGTCCAGCTGTAAGTCCTGTGCCAGGGCCACCAGCAAGCTGCGTTGGCCCGCAGCCGTACCACCGGGAAAGCGCGCCAATGCCACCAGCGTGTCGATCTGCTGGCGTCCCTGCGGCGAGCTGCCCAGAATATGCAGGCCGTCGCGGATCTGCGATTCCTTGATCTCGCAGAGGTAGGCATCCAGCCGCTGCAGCAGCGCGTTGCGGGCCGCATCATCCGCCGGCTTGGCAAAGCCCAGCTCGGCATGCAGGCCTTCGCTGAGCACACGCTCCAGGATGTCGACGCGCAGGCGCTGCGCGCGCCGGGGGTCCAGCGACAAGGCCTCGTAGTACTCGTCCATCTGCCGCTCCAGCTTTTGCAGCGGGCCATAAGTCTCGGCGCGGGTCAGGGCCGGCATCAGGTGATCGATGATGACCGCCTGTGTGCGGCGCTTGGCCTGGCTGCCTTCGCCGGGGTCATTGACGATAAAGGGGTAGAGGTGCGGCAAGGGGCCCAGGATGGCGTCGGGCCAGCAGGCCGCACCCAGCGCGACGCTTTTACCGGGCAGCCATTCGAGGTTGCCGTGTTTTCCCACGTGCACGACTGCATCCACCGCGAACTGGCGTCGCAGCCAGAAATAAAACGCCAGGTAGTTGTGCGTGGGCACCAGGTCGGCGTCGTGATAAGTCGCCACCAGATCCAGGTCGCGCCCACGCGCGGGCTGGATGCCCACAAACACATTGCCGTACCGTTGGCCCGACACCATGAAACGGCCGCCGCGCACCATCGGGTCCTGTTCGGGTGGACCCCAAAGCGTGTTGACGGCTTCGCGGCTCGCTGCGTCCAGACGGTTGAAGTCTTCCAGGTAGTCGGCCATGGCCAGGCTCTGGCCGGCGGGGCGCACGTCGTTGGCGTCCAGGTTGTTGGTGACGCCTGCCACCAGTTCGGCGATCAATGCGTCACCACCGCCCGGCAAAGCGCCCGTAGCGTAGCCCGCGCCCTGCATGGCGCGCAGCAGGGCCACGGTGGAAGCCGGTGTGTCCAGTCCCACGCCGTTGGCCAGGCGCGCATCGTCGTTGGGGTAGTTGGCCAGGATCAGTGCGACGCGCTTGCCGGCATTGGGCTTGCTGCGCAGCACGCACCAGCGGCGCGCCAGCTCAGCCACAAAGGCCATGCGTTCGGGTTCGGGCTGGTAGCGCACCACGTCCACCTCGGTGCGATCGCAGCGCCAGGCCAGGCCCTTGAAGCTGATGGCGCGGGTGCCAATGCGGCCGTCCACCTCGGGCAGCACCACCTGCATCGCCAGATCGCGCGGCGCCAGGCCGTGCGGGTCGGCCTGCCACTGCTCTTGCGAGCAGCCGGCGGTGATGAGCTGCAGCACCGGGGCGTCACCGGCCAAAGGCTGCAGTGCTTGTCCGTCCAATCCATCATCGTCGCCTCTGTCCAGCGAGGTCATCGCAAAGCTGGTGGCGTTGAGCACCACGCCCACCTGATGTTCAGCCGCCAGCGACTGCAGCAGCGCCAGGCTGGCCGGGTTCTTGAGCGAGTCCACCGCCACCGCCACCGTATTCAGGCCCACAGCACCCAGCGCCCCCAGCATGGCGTCAAACACTGCCGTGTTGCCGGCTTGCACGTGGGCGCGGTAGAACACCAGCAAAGCCGCCGGTACGCCATCTTTCCATGGCGCGAGTGCATTGGCGCCTTGCGGCCGGTAGACCATGGCGGGTGGCAAGACCGAAGGCTGCGCAGGACGTGCGCCGAGACCAAAGGCGGAGTGGCCAATCAACTCAAAAAATATTCGCGCATTGTCCTGGCCACCTTCGCGCAGGCAGCGCCAGAGCTGGCGGCAATCTTCATGCGGGGCGGTACTGCGCAGCAGCAGTTGCAGGTCTTCACTGGCGTCGCCTGAGAACAGCGCCAGCCACTGACCGCGCGCGCGGGCCAGCTCGCGCACCCGCTCCACCACATAGGCCCAGTCGCTGGCAGCCCCAAGGTGGTCAATCACCACCACGCGTGCATGCTGCAGCACATCGTCCACATACATATCCGCCGACGCGGGCTGGCGCAGCCACATCAGGTTGGCCAGGCGCACCGTGGGGAAGCCGGCGCCCAGTTGCCTGGCCGCATCGGCCAGCAGGGACAGCGTGGTGTCGGCCGCGCTGAGCACCACGATGTCGCCCGGCGTTTGCTCCACGCGCACCACACCCTGGCCACCGTCTTCAACGTGGCCGCCGGGGCGGGTAGAGAGCAAATGCACGGGTGCTTTCGGTGAGACTTAAGCCGCGACGGGGCTTGCCAGTGCCGCGCCCAACTCGGCCTGCAACACTGCGGCATTCAGCTCGGAACCAATCAGCACCAGACGCGATTGACGCACTTCATCGGCGCGCCAGGGGCGGTCAAAGTAGCTGTCAAAGCGCGTACCCACGCCCTGCACCACCAGGCGCATGGCGACACCGGGCAAAGCCACAAAGCCCTTGACGCGGTAGATCTCATGGCCTTCCACCACACCGCGCAGTGCGGTCAGCAGCGCGTCGCGGCCGGGCACGTCGAGTGCCACCTGTACCGAGTCAAAGGCGTCGTGGTCGTGGTCTTCTTCCTCGTCGTGGTGGGTCTTGCGCTGGTCGATCACGTCTTCGACCGCGCGCTCCAGGCCCAGCAGCACGCCGATGTCGATGCGGCCATGCTGCGCATGCACCAGTTTTACGCCGGGCGCGGTCTCGGCGCGGATGGCTGTTTCCACGCCGGCCAACTCGGCAGCGCTCAACCCATCCGTCTTGTGCACCACCACCAGGTCGGCCGTGGCGAGCTGGTCTTCAAAGAGCTCGTGCAACGGCGAATCGTGGTCCAGGTTCTCGTCGGCGCGGCGCTGGGCATCCACGGCCACCGGATCGTCGGCGAAGTCTCCGGCCGCAACCGCGGGCGCGTCCACCACCGTCACCACCGCATCTACCGTAAACGTGTTGCGCAGCGTGGGCCACTGAAAGGCCTGCACCAGCGGTTTGGGCAAGGCCAGCCCCGAGGTCTCGATGATCAGGTGGTCAATCTGGTCGCGGCGTGCGGCCAGCTTTTCCATCACCGGCGCAAACTCTTCCTGTACGGTGCAGCACAGGCAGCCGTTCGCCAGCTCATAGAGTTGTCCGTTTTCTTCGCCGTTCTCGTCGCAGCCAATGCCGCAGCCGCGCAGCAGTTCGCCGTCGATGCCGAGCTCGCCAAACTCGTTGACGATGACCGCGATGCGGCGGCCCTGCGCGTTGGCCAGCAGATGCCGCAGCAGCGTGGTCTTGCCGCTGCCCAGAAAGCCGGTGACGATGGTGGTGGGTATTTTTCGGGTTTGCATCAGGGTATCCTTGAAGAAAAAATTAACGAGGCGGCAGCGCGCTCAGGCACTCCACCAGCATTTGTGCGGCCTCGCCCAGACGCGGGCCGGGGCGCGACAACAAGTCCATGCGTTCGGTATCCAGCAGGCACACCTGCTGACGGCGCACTGCGGACAGCGCGCTCCAGCCGGGGCGGTCTGCCACGTTGGCCAGCGTGGCGCGCGGGCCGATGATGATGTCGGGCGGACGGCGCAGCAGCAGCTCGGGGTTGATCCTGGGGAACAGGCCCAGCTCGCCGCCCACGACGTTGACCAGTCCCAACTTGGCGACTGTCTCACCGATAAAGCTTTTTTCACTGGCCGCGGACGATCCCGCTCCCACTTCCACATAGACGGTGCGCCCACGCAAAGCGGCAGGCATGCGCCCGGCTGCTGCGTCCAGCTCGGCATCAATGCGGGCCACCAGTTCTGCGGCCCGCGCCGGCTCGCCCAAGGTGTCGCCCAGCTTCAGGAGCATGCGTTTTAAATCGGCATGCGTCCGTGCATCAAACGTCATCACCGGAACGCCCAGCGCCTGCAGACGTTCGCCCGCACGGCTGCGTGGGCCCAGCAAAACCATGTTGGGCCGCAGGGTGACGATGCGTTCGATCTGCGCGTCTTCCAGGCCGCCCACCTTGGGCAGCACTTGCACCGAGTTCGGCCAGGTGGAGTGGCGGTCAGTGCCGACCAGCTGGGTGCAGCGGCCCAGCGCACAGACGGCCTCGGTCAGGGAAGGCGACATCGTGACGATGCGTGAGACAGGCTGAACGCCCTGCGCCACGGCGAATGTGGAAAACAGGCAAAGCGTTGCCAGCAGCGACGCCGAGGGCAACAGGCGCATCGCTGGAGTGGGAGCGGAAGAAAGCGGAAACAAGGTTTAGTCCTCAATACCCCGTTGGGCCGGCACGCCGGCTTTGAAGTGGTGTTTGATGAGAGTCATCTCTGTCACCGTATCGGCCAGCTCCACCAGCTCATTCGGTGCATTGCGGCCCGTCAGCACCACGTGCACGTGCGGCGGGCGTTCGCGCAGGCAAGTGAGTATGGTTTCCAGCGGAATCCAGCCGTAGCGCAGCGGGTACATGATTTCGTCCAGCACCACCATAAAGTGTTCGCCGGCGCGTATCGTGGCTTCGGCCTTGGCCCAGCCGTCCAGCGCCAGCTGGGCTGAGTGGTCCAGGTCGCGGCTCTTCCAGCTGAAGCCGTCGCCCAGGCCTTCGATGGGAATGCCCAGCTGTTCAAACAGCCGGTGCTCGCCAAAGCGGGCGGTCGGCACTTTCATGAACTGGTAGACCTTGACGGCCTTGCCCCGGCCGTGGGCACGCAGGGCCAGGCCAAAGGCCGCCGTGCTCTTGCCCTTGCCGTGGCCGGTGTTGATCATGATCAGGCCGCGGCGCTCGGCCGTGGGAACGACACGTTCGTAATCGACGGGTGGGGTTTCAATTTGCATGGGGGCCTTCTTTGCAGGATGGTTTACTTTGGGCAACGCAATCCATTGCCCTTGCAAGGGGTGGACGGCAAGGCGCCCGTCAAATACGTCTTCCAGTGCGCGGTGCGTGGTCAGATCAGCACAAGCCCCCTGGTGGGTGATGCGTCCACCGGCCATCACGACCATGGTGTCGGCCTGCAGCGCCATGGTGATCTCGTGCAGCACGCTGACCACGGTTTTTCCTTCAGCCACCAGCGCACGCACCACGTCCAGCCAGTCGGCCTGGTGCGGCGGGTCCAGGTTGGCCAGGGGTTCGTCCATCAGCAGCACCTGGGCCTGCACCGCGAGAGCCCGGGCCAGCAGCACGCGCTGACGCTCGCCTCCAGACAGCTGGCCCAGCGCGCGCTGGCGCCAGTCCCAAGCGCGGGTGGCGCGCAGGGCTTGCTCCACAGCCGCATGGTCGGCGGCGCTGGGCGGCGCCAGCCAGGCCTGGTGCGGCAGGCGGCCCAGCATGGCCACATCCCACACGGTCAAATCATCCGCCGACGTTTCGTTCTGGCCCAGCCAGGCCAACTGGCGCGCCCGCTCGCGGTGCGGCAGGCTGTGCAGCGGCCGGCCCAGCAACGCGACTTCACCGCTGTGCGGCAGCACGCCGGCCAGCGCCCTGAGCAAAGTGGACTTGCCCGCACCGTTGGGGCCGACGATGCTGGTCCACCGCCCGGCGGAAATGTCCAGGCTGATGTCGTGCAGCACCTGCTGCTTTTGCAAGCCATTTCCGAGGCTAGCCCAGATGGAACGTGCACCTATAGCTATTGAATTCATAGCACCGCTCATGCCGCGCGCCCTCCGCCCAGGTTGCTGCTGCGATGCATCAGCCACAGCAGGTAGCCGCCGCCCAGCACCGCGGTGAGCATGCCCACGGGCAGCTCCTGCGGGGCAATCAGCCAGCGCGCCAGCGTGTCGGCCGCCATCAGCAGCACACCGCCCATCAGGCTGGAGAGCAGCATCAGGTGGGCGTGCGTGGTCTTGACCACCGAGCGCACCAGGTGCGGCGCGGCCAGGCCTACAAAGGCGATCAAACCGGTTTGCGCGACGGCGGTGCCCGTGGCCAGCGCGAGCACCGCCACCAGCGCCGCGCGCATGGGCGCCACCGGCAGGCCCAGGCTGATGGCCGTGGCGTCGCCCAGGCTCAGGCCGTCGAGCACACGCGCCAGCAGCCACGCCGCCAGCACGCATACGCCCCAAACGCTGGCCATGAGCACGCAGGAGGTCCAGCCCACAAAGGCGGTCGAGCCCAGCATGAAGGCCTGCATGGCCTGCAGCGATTCAGGCGAGAACAGCAGCACCAGATGCGTCATGGCGCCCAGCACAACACCCACCACCACACCGGCCAGCAGCAGGCGCAAGGTATGCCCTACACCGCGCGACAGCACCAGCGTCAACATCACCGCGAGCACGGCGCCCAGGAACGCCGCACCGGTAAGGCCCAGGCGCACCCACAGGCTGCTGGAGAACACGCTGACGGCCACACCGCCATTCATCATGTTGCCGCCCAGCATGCCCGCACCACCCCCCAGGGCCGCCAGCGCCAGCGCAACACCCAGCGAAGCCCCTGATGCGCTGCCCAGCAAATACGGGTCGGCCAGAGGATTGCGAAACAGCCCCTGCGCCACCGCACCCGCCAGGCCCAGCAGAGCGCCGGCGGCCCAAGCGCCCAGGGTGCGCGGCAGGCGGATTTGCCAGACGATTTGCTGCGCCATCGCGGTTTGCGGCGGGTCCTGCGCGGGGTTGAGCAGTGGCCCGATCAGGTTCTCCAGCCCGGCGCTGCCCACGCAGATGCCCAACACCACCAGGGCCAGCGCGCCCAGCACACCGGCCCAGACCAGCCACCACACGCGGGCCTGCATCATGGTTTGGCTCCCGGGGCTTTGCCAGTCAAACAGCGGGCCATCAGGCGTGCGCCTTCGGCCATGCGCGGGCCTGGGCGCACCAGCACGTTGGCCTCTTCCGTCGGGAAAATGCAAACCCGTTGCTCACGCAGCGCACGGATGCTTTGCCAACCGGGCCGCATCATGAGCCCCTCCGCGCTGCGCTGGCCCACCATGATCAGGTCGGGGTTGGCGCGCACGATGTATTCGGGGTTGAGCTTGGGGAAGGGTCCGAGTTTGGCCGGCACAATGTTTTTGACGCCCAGGCGCGTCAGCGTCTCGCCAATAAAGGACGCCTCGCCCGCCGCATACGGGCCCTGGTTGACCTCAAAGTAAACCCGCGTGCCGCGCACACCGGGCGGCAGCGACTGGGCCGCGGCCGAAACCCCAGCGTCAATCGCACGCCAGATGCGCGCGGCGTCGGGCACCTCCAGCAGCTGGCCCAGCTTGAGCATCACGCGCTGCACGTCGGCATGGCTACGGGGCTCCAGCGAGATCATCTTGATGCCCAGCGCCTGCAGCCGGTCACCTGCGCGCGATGAGGTGGCCATCAGCACCACATCGGGTTTGAGCGCGACGATGGCCTCGATGTTCGGGTCCAGCCCACCGCCGACCTGAGGGAGTTTTTGCACACTGGCCGGGAAGTTGGAATAGCGGTCTACACCGACCAGCCGCTGGCACTGACCCAACTCGCACACCGTTTCGGTCAGCGAAGGCAGCAGGCTGACAATGCGCTGCGGCGCCTGTGCCAACGTGACGGTGACGCCGCGGTCGTCGGTGACCTGCAGGGCCAGCGCCGCGCCGGCGCCGCCCAGCAGGGCCAGCAACAGCGCGCACCGCCGAGCCAAGCGCAAAACGTTCATGGGGACTCTTTCAAGGTAAGCGGCAGGCCCGCCGCCATCAGCGTCACACGCTGGCAGGCGCCGGCCACGTCCTGGTTCAAGCGCCCCAATGCATCGACAAAGGCGCGCGTCTCGCGGCCCAGCGGAATCACGCCCAGCCCGATCTCGTTACCGACCAGAATCACCGGCCCCCCGGCAGCCCGAATTGCTCCTAAAAGCATAGCTACTCGCCCATGCCAATCCTGGGCTGCAGGCTCTTTTTCCTTAAGATTTTCTGCGGGCATCAATAAGTTCGTCAGCCAGAGAGTCAGGCAATCGACAACGACCAGGGTGTTGCCGCGACTGTGCTGCGTGATGGCCTGCGCCAGCTGCAACGGCTCTTCGATCGTGGCCATCCCGGGCACGCGGGCGGCGCGGTCCTGCTGATGGCGGGCAATGCGTTCGCGCATTTCATCGTCCCAGGGCTGGGCGGTGGCGATCAGCACAGCCTGGTGCTGCGGGGCCTGCGCAAGCCATTGCTGCGCCAGCAATTCGGCGCGGCGCGACTTGCCGCTTTTCTGGCCGCCGAGGATGAGTTCGCTTTTGGCAATTGTCATGGCGCTCATGGTCGGAATGCTCCGGCTTGGTCAGCGTCCATCCACTGCAGGATGATCTGGTGCATCCTGGCCACGCCATCGGTCAGTGCGGCGGGGCCGGGCTGCAGGATGTCGGGGGACTTGATTTCAAACAGTTGCTTGCTGCGCACCGCGTTCACTGCAGCCCAGCCTTCACGCGCCACCACGTTCTCGGGCCGGAATTTCTTGCCGCACCAGGAGCCCAGGATCAGGTCCGGGTTGCGGCGGACGATCTCGGCCCCATCGGCAATGATACGGTTCTTGCCCAGCGATTCGGCAGCGAGTTCAGGGAAGCAATCGTCACCCCCCGCGATGCCGATCAGTTCCGACACCCAGCGGATCGCGCTGATGTGTGGGCTGTCCCATTCTTCAAAATACACCTTGGGGCGGCGCGCACCGTTGGCGACCCTGGCCGCGACGCCCGCCTGCATGGCACGCAAATCGGCCTGCATCTGGGCAATGCGCTGCGCGCCCTGCTCTGCCTCTCCCACCATGGCGGCCAACTGGTACAGCATGGAGAAAATTTCGGCCACGCTGCGCTGGTTGAAGATGGTGACCTGCACACCGCGCTTGACCAGGTCAGAGGCAATGCCGGCCTGCAGGTCCGAAAAACCCAGCACGCAATCGGGCTGCAGTTCCATGATCTTGTCCAGCTTGGCGCTCAAAAAGGCGCTGACGCGCGGCTTCTCGTCGCGTGCGCGCCTGGGCCGCACGGTGTAGCCCGAGATGCCCACAATGCGTTGCTCCTGGCCCAGCAGGTAGAGCCATTCTGTGGTCTCCTCGGTCAGGCAGACGATGCGCTGCGGGCCGGGCTGAAAATGCAGCAAGTCCGTCATGCGGTCACCTCGACAGGTGCGGTGAATAGCTCCGCCACCGCTTCGGGGCAGGAGGGAAACCAGGCATGGAAGTAACTGGCGCGCACCGCACCATGCTGCCACACGGCCTCGCCCGCGTCCGGCGCAGGCGCGGTGTCGGGTCGCGAGGTGCGGGCCACGGGCTGCAGGGGTGTGACCGTGGTCGAGTAGTGGAACGTGTGGCCGCGAATGGTGCCGCTGGCCAGTTGCAACTGCTGCGGGCCCAGGCCGGCCAGCAGCTTTTGCATGGTCACTTCGCCGGGCAACTGGCCCCACTGCGCATGGCGCTGTCCGTCCAGCGTGACCAGGGTGTCAAACAGCGCCATCATGCCGCCGCACTCTGCCCACACGGGTTTGCCCGCAGCGATGTGCGCGGCCAGGCTGTCCCGTAGCGCGGTGTTGGCCGCTATCGTCTCTGCATGCAGCTCGGGGTAGCCGCCGGGAATCCATAGCGCGTCGCAGGTGGGCACAGCTGCATCGGCCAGCGGCGAGAAAAACACCAACTCGGCCTCCAGCTCGCGCAGGGTGTCCAGGTTGGCGGCGTAGATAAAGCAGAACGCGGCGTCGCGCGCAACGGCAATCGTTTTTCCCCGTAAGGTCGGCGCCAAAGGAGCCGAAACGTCGGGGGCCGCAAACTCCACCGCCCAGCGCTGCAAATCCTCCAGGGTCATCTGGCCCAGCGGCGTGGCGGCCAACGTGTCGGCAGCGGCGTCCAGCCTTTCCATGGCATCTGCCACTTCGGTCGCGACGGTCAGCCCCAGGTGGCGCTTGGGCAAGGCCATGGCGGCATTGCGCAACACCGCACCCAGCCATTGGTCGTTTGCCACGCTGGCCTGCAACATGCCCGCGTGGCGCGCATTGGCCACGCGATTGGCCAGCACCCCGGCCCAGGGCATGTGGGGGCGGTAGTGCTGCAGGCCAAAGGCCAGCGCGCCAAAAGTGGCCACCATCCCCGACGCATCCACCACCGCCAGCACCGGCAAGCCAAAACGCTGGGCCAGGTCTGCCGCGCTGGGCTCGCCGTCGAACAAGCCCATCACGCCTTCCACAATGATCAGGTCCGCCTCCAGGGCCGCGGCATGCAGGCGCGCATTGCAATCGGTCTCGCCGGTCATCCACAAGTCCATCTGGTACACCGGCGCGCCACAGGCCAGGGCATGCCAGCACGGATCCAGAAAATCCGGCCCGCACTTGAACACCCGCACCCGCCGGCCCTGCCGCGCATGCAACCGTGCCAATGCACAGGTCACCGTCGTCTTGCCCTGGCCGGAAGCCGGGGCGGCAACGAGGATGGCGGGGCAGCGGATGGATTGGTGCATGGATGGCCTGAATAAAGGTTTACCGGGGTGCCCAGGTCACACCGACGTACAGGTTACGCCGGGCAGTGGCATAGGTGCTGGCGGTCTGGTAGACCTTGTCAGCCAGATTCTCCAGCTTGGCCACCAGTTTCCAGTCGCGCGACAGCGCGGTCGTGGCGCTCAGGTTCATGACCGAATAGCCGGGCAACACCACGTTGCTGGTGTCGCTGTCGAATGCGTGCGAGGCCATGATCAGGTCGGTCGCCAGCTGCCAGCCGCCCAGCGGCATTTCGGCGCCCAGCGTTCCGTACTGGCGGGAGCGGCGCTGCAGAGTGCGGTTGGTGACCATGTTCTTGGGGTTCTGCAAATCAAGCGATCCGTGGATACGGACATTGCCGAGTGTTTCCGCTGCCGTGAGCGTCACCCCGGTGTACTGGGCTTGCGCGGTGTTGGCATAGCAGGCGCGGTTGGACAGCACCGTCGGCGGGCCACCGTTGACGCAGGGGCCGTTGCCCGTGACAAAGCTCAGCAGGTTGGTCAGACGGTTGCGGTACACCGTGACGCCGTACTGCGATGTGCCCTGGCTGTATTTGAGCGCCGCTTCCACACTGCGGCCGGATTCGGGCTTCAGGGTCGAAGTGCCGTAAATGCTGAAGCGCTGGTACAGCGTGGGGACGCGGAATGAGGTGCCGGCGGAAGCGGACACCTTCCACTGCGGCGTGAGCGCGAAGGCATAGGCCGCGGAGCCGGTGGTCTTGCCGCCGAATTCGCTGTCCCGGTCATGGCGGGCGTTGAGCTGCACAGTGTGCGCGCCGCCGCTCCATCCGTAACCCAGGCTCACGCCGTCCAGGGAGCGATCCTTGTTGAGCGCACTCGCACCTCCCGGTATGGCCGTGGAGCCGACCAGGCGAAACACATCCCGCCGGCTTTCCAGCGCGGCGCTCAGCAGGTGTGCGCCCAGGCGGTATTCATTCTGGAAGAGCAGCGTGCTGATGCTGCTCTTGTCGTAGGAGATCTGCGGCGTTGAGCCGTTCAGGCCCTCTTCGCCGGAATCGGTGCCCTGCGTGAGCGCCAGCTTCGTGCTGTAGCGATCGGACCATTTGGCCTCCCACTGCAGGCCCAGGGTCTGCAGGTCGGAGATACGCCGGTAATCGCGGGTGGGGCCGCCGTCGTACTGGGAGTCCGTGTGGCTCTGCAGCGCATTGGCTTCAATGCGGTGGTCGGGGTTGATCTGAAAACCGAGCTTGGCGTTGGCGCCCAGGCTTTTGTAGCCGTCGGCATCGGGGTTTTGCCCCGCGATGGTCCGGGCGTTGAAGCCGTCGCTTTGCCCCTGGCTCAGGCCCAGCGCGTAATCAAAATCGCCTGCCGAACCGCTGGCGGCGAGCTCGACCCGGCTGGTGTTGTAGGAACCGTAGCCCACCGACACGGAAGGCGCAAAAGGGCCTTGCCCCCTCTTGGTGAAAATCTGGATCACGCCGGCCACGGCGTCGGAGCCGTAGACAGCGCTGCTGGGGCCGCGCAAGACCTCTATCCTGTCGATCAGCGACAGCGGAATATTGTTCCAGGAAGCGCCGCCCGCCGTCGCCTGCGACTCCACCCGCACGCCGTCGATGAAGACGGGGGTGTGGCGGCTTTCCCCGCCGCGCACAAAAACACTGGTGTTCGCGCCTGTGCCGCCGTTGCGGGTGATCTGGATGCCCGGCACCCGGGCCAGGATGTCGGCCAGCCCGACCGGGCCGGCCCTTTCGATGGTCTCGCGGTCGATGAGGGTGACATCGGCAACGACGTCACCAATCGGCTGGGCGCTGCGCGTGGCGCTCACGACCATTTCCTTGAGCCGCGGCGCAACGACGGACTGGGCCGCCTGCGGGGTTTGGGCTGTTTGGGTAGTTTGAGACAGGGCCGCAGACGCGGCCAGAAATGCCAGGGGAAATGCGGCAGCAACGGCCAGCGGGGGCACGGCAAGGCGTGCGCGGGGAACAGTTTTCATTGGAATCAGACAGTCAGCAAAGTGCCCTCACCGGCCTCCCCGCCGGTACATGAGCGTTACAAACGCCCAGCCCAGAGTCTGGACGTACGCGTTCACCTTGTTGGCCGGTATCCGGGCTGACGGAACTGCCTCCATCGCCTTCCCAAGCGCTTGTTCAAGGCGCTCAGTGGCTAATGATGAAAGCTGAACGGCTCCTGGGCTTTAAGGCCAGGAAACTCGTTCGTCCGTTTTACCGTTGCGGGGGCAGCGCAGGTTAAAAGTCTCGGCGCCGGCGCATCAGGGTTGACCCGATACGCCTGGCTTTGACTTTCTCCTGCTTCCCGTTGAACTGCAGCATGTGAACCACACTGCGGGCACCAACAGGGCAGATTCTACGCGGCCCTTCCCCACGCAGCGCCGCAAACCCTACAATGAGGCCTGCCATGGCGAACCAAACCCAAATCGACCAGATCGTCGAACGCGTCGAGCGGCTGCTGCTGCGCTACGAAGAATTGCAGCGCACCAACGCACTGCTGACGGAGCAGGTCAACGTTTTGACACATGAGCGCGATTCACTCAAGTCGCGCCTGGGAGCCGCACGTGCACGCGTGGACGCCCTGCTGGAACGTCTGCCCGAAAGCAACGGCCACACCAAAACCACCGTGGGAACCGAGTCATGAAGCAGCTCGAAGTGCAGATCATGGGCCAGAGCTACCTGCTGGGCTGCCCCGAAAACGGCGACGCCCGCATGCTCGACGCCGTCAACCGGGTCGACATGGCCATGTGCCGGATTCGCGATGCCGGGAAAATCAAGGCACGCGACCGCATTGCCGTCCTGGCGGCGCTGAACCTGGCGTTTGAGCTTCCCGAGCGCACCCCGAACAGCATGCCTGCGCCCGTTGCCGCGCCCGCAGAATCCAACGGCAACGCTGCTCAAGCGGAGCACCCGCAGCTCGCGACCTTGCTGCAGCGGCTGGACACGGCACTGGGCATCGACGGCCGCCTGCTCTGAGCACGCGGGCGTCGTCCCGCGAGTTTCCTGTCACTCTTTCGTCACGCTTGTTTACCGACGCACAAGACGCAAAGGCCTACAATAAAGGTGTCTGCGATGCGTATTGGGCTTTATATTTCCTTGAACCAATGCTCTTCGAGCACGGGCTTGGTAAATTGTCCGGCAGGTGTGATCGTCTCGCGTTAGACGAACCCGAAACCTGACTGCCCTCGCCCACCTGAACCCCGGTTCAGGATGACGGTCCAGTGGCACTCGCAGACACCTTTTTTTCACCCTTCCGGCTTGAGTGACAGTGAGCAAGCCGCGAATCTGACAGCCGCAAGATGACGGGGCCAGGCCCTTCGCGCCCACAACAATAAATTCAAATGTCCCTAGAGCCCCAACTCATTGCAGAACTCCTTGTGGTCGGGCTATGCACCGGCTTTCTCGCCGGCCTGCTGGGCATAGGCGGGGGTATGCTCATGGTGCCCTTCATCACCTTCATTCTCGCGTCCAAAGGTTATCCGCCGGAATACACCGTGAAGATTGCGGTCGCGACCTCACTGGCCACCATCTGCTTTACCTCGCTGTCGTCGGTACGCGCACATCACCGGCGGGGCGCGGTGCTGTGGCCCATCGTCCGCTTGCTGGCGCCCGGCATTTTGGTGGGCTCCCTGCTCGGCGCACAACTCGCAGTCGCATTGCCGGGGAAAGTTCTGAGCGTCCTGTTTGCGGTCTTCGTGGCGTTCTCTGCCACCCAGATGTTCCTTGGCCGCAAACCCAAACCCACCCGCACCCTGCCCGGCCCCTTGGGCACATTCAGCATGGGCGGCGTGATCGGAATGCTGTCTTCGCTGGTCGGCGCGGGCGGCGCTTTCGTTTCGGTGCCCTTCATGACCTGGTGCAACGTGAAAATTCACGACGCTGTGGGCACCTCGGCAGCGCTCGGCTTCCCGATTGCCTTTGCCGGCACGCTGGGCTATATCTGGGCAGGCCAGGATCTGCCGCAAATGCCACCCGGTTCTTTGGGTTTCCTGTATTTGCCGGGCCTGGTCATCATCTCTTTGGCCAGCATCTGCACCGCACCGCTGGGTGCACGCACAGCACACCGCATGGACATCCAGCCGCTGAAGAAAGTGTTCGCGGTGGTTCTTTATATTCTGGCCGCGTACTTTCTCTTGCGCTGACCTGCACGGCGCCTAGGGCTGGGCCGATCTGGACCGCTTCGACGCCGGCTTGGGGCGAAGGCCGATCGTCTGTTCGATCAACGCTCCGCCGTCGCACATCAAAAAATCCTTGAAGGCCTGCGCCACCGGCGTGAGGCGCTTGTTGCGCCGGTGCACGACATACCAGTGCAGCATCAGCGGAAAGCCCTGAACATCGAGCACCGTCAAGCTGCCAACCTGCAGTTCGCGGCTGATGGTGTGCGCAGACAAAAAGCTCACCCCCATACCGGCGATCACAGCCTGCTTGATGGTTTCCGTGCTCTTGATCTCCATCGCGATATTGAGCTCGGCAAGGTGGGCACCGAAGCCTTCTTCCATCGAATTCCAGGTATCCGACCCCTTTTCACGCACGACAAAAGGTTCACTCGCCAGGCGCGATAACGGGATCCGCTTTTTATTTGCCAGCGGATGGTCGGGCGCAGCGACAACCACATAGGGATGCGGCGCAAACGGCTCACTCACGGTATCCATGTCCAGCGGCGGACGCACCATGACAGCCAGATCTGTGAGGTTATCGGTGAGTTGGGCCAAAAGCTCTTCACGGTTGCAGACGCCGAAGTCCAGGCTCACGCCTGAATGGCGCCGTGCAAACTCCACCAGCAAGCGCGGAAAAAAATAATCGCCGGCGCTGATCACCGCGACATTCAGCTTGCCGCCGGAGATGCCCTTGAACTGGGCCATGGCCTCTTCGACCTCTTTGAACTGCTGAATGATGATGCGGCTGGAATGGAGCATCTCCACACCTGCGGGCGTAAGGTGGATTTTTTTTCCCAACTGTTCAAAAAGCGGAAGGCCGGCGTGGTCCTCCAGCTTGTTGACCTGGATGGAGACTGCCGGTTGCGTCAGGTGCAGCTCTTCGGCAGCGCGCGAAAAGCTCAGGTTCCGGGCCACGGCTTCAAACACCTTGAGCTGGCGCAATGTCGCATTCTTCATACCGTACCGACCTTTTAATCCATAACTCTTGAGTAATTCATGGTATCAAAAGGTCTAGCTATGAGTAATCATTTATTGACAACCGGATTGCCGGGATTGGATGTCGCAGGTGACTACTTCTGATCAGCCCACCAGGCCTCGCCGAATTGGCCCTGCAGCCAGCCGACAAAGCCGCTGACCTTGGCCGGCACCAGTTGAGGAGAGGGGTAAACGGCATGAATTTCCTGCGATGGCAGCATCCAGTCGTCCAGTATGGGCACCAAAGCGCCGCGGCGTATCGACTCATGCGCCACATACTTTGGCAAGGCGGCAATACCCATACCGCCACGCGCCGCCACCAGGAGGGCGGAAAGATTGTTAGAGCGCAAAGGCCCACTGACCGAAACCGGAAGGGCGTGGCCCTCAGCTCCGGTGAAATGCCAGCGGGCGTCGCCCTGCACCGTGCTGTAGACCAACGCATCGTGGGCGGCAAGACCCGCGGGATCGGCGGGTGCCCCGTGCTTTTTGATGTACTCGGGCGAGGCCACCACCACCCACGGGTTGATGCCGAGATAACGCGCGCCCAGCGTCGAGTCCGCCAGCGGCCCCATCCGGATGGCCACGTCAATCCCCTGTTCAACCAGATTGACGTAACGGTCTTCGAAATTCAGTTCGATTTGCAGCTTGGGATGGATCTCCATAAAACGCAGGACCAGCGGCACCAGCACGCGCCGCCCGAAAGCCACTGAAGTGGTGATTCGCAGGCCACCCTGGACTTGCGACTGCAGCAGCGCCGCCACGGTCTCCGCCTCCTCGACATGGTGTGCGATCAGCTTGCACTTGGCGTAATACAGCGCGCCTATCTCGGTGGGTGTCACGCCACGCGTTGAGCGGTGGAGCAACCGCGAGCCCAGTTGTTTTTCCAGCTGCACCACGAGCTTGGTGGCCGAGGGTTGGCCCATGCCCATGTCGGCCGCGGCCTTGCTGAAAGAGCCAAGGTCAACTACGCGAATGAAAAGCCGGATGGCTTGAATGCGGTCCATGGCCGCAAGTAGACCACGGCGGTCCCGGCACGGCAACCATTTATTCCAGTTTGGAATAAGCGTAATGCACGGTACGGGGATTCCCCGAAGCAGCCAAGGCCGCGACCATCACTCCAACGTTCAGCAACCTTGACAGGAGACTCAAATGGCAAAAATGAAGGCCGCCATGGCCGCCGTACTGGTAATGGAAAAAGAAGGCATCACGCAAGCCTTCGGCGTTCCAGGCGCCGCAATCAACCCGCTGTATTCGGCGCTGCGCGAGCGCCAGTCCATCACCCACATCCTGGCGCGCCACGTCGAAGGCGCGTCGCACATGGCCGAGGGTTACACGCGTGCCGCAGCAGGCAATATCGGCGTGTGCATCGGCACCTCCGGGCCAGGGGGCACGGACATGATTACCGGCCTTTACTCGGCCAGCGCAGACAGCATCCCCATCCTGTGCATCACCGGCCAGGCACCGCGCGCACGGCTTTACAAAGAAGATTTCCAGGCAGTCGACATTGAGTCCATCTCCAAACCTGTCACCAAGTGGTCGTGCACGGTTCGCGAACCCGGCCAGGTGCCCCGCGCCTTTCAGCAAGCCTTTCACCTGATGCGTTCGGGCCGGCCCGGCCCGGTACTGCTCGACTTGCCTTTCGATGTGCAAATGGCCGAAATCGAGTTCGACATCGATACCTACGAGCCTCTGCCGGTCTACAAACCCGCAGCCTCGCGCAAGCAGATCGAGAAAGCCCTGGACATGTTGGCAGCGGCTGAGCGCCCGTTGATCGTGGCCGGTGGCGGCATCATCAATGCAGACGCGAGCGCCTTGCTGGTGGAGTTTGCCGAGCTGACCGGCGTGCCGGTCATCCCAACGCTGATGGGCTGGGGCACGATTGCCGACGACCACCCGCTGATGGCGGGCATGGTCGGACTGCAGACCAGCCACCGCTACGGCAATGCGACCATGCTTGCCAGCGACTTCGTACTGGGCATCGGCAACCGCTGGGCCAATCGCCACACCGGTTCAGTAGAGGTCTACACCAAGGGCCGCACCTTTGTGCACGTCGATATCGAGCCGACGCAAATCGGCCGGGTGTTCACGCCTGACTACGGCATCGTCTCCGACGCGAAAGCAGCCCTCGAACACTTCGTGCAAATTGCCCGCGAGCGCAAGGCAGCCGGCCAGCTGCCGGACCGCAGCGATTGGGCGCACCGCTGCGCCGAACGCAAACGCCTGATGCACCGCAAGACCCATTTCGACAACGTGCCGATCAAGCCGCAGCGCGTGTATGAAGAGATGAACAAGGCCTTCCCGCGCGACACCATCTACGTCAGCAATATCGGTCTGAGCCAGATCGCAGCCGGGCAATTCATGCAGATCTACGGCCCGCGCCAGTGGATCAACTGCGGCCAGGCCGGTCCGCTCGGCTGGTCGATGCCGGCAGCACTCGGCGTGGTTGCGGCAGACCCTTCACGTACCGTGGTGGCCATCACCGGCGACTACGACTTCCAGTTCCTGCTCGAAGAACTGGCGGTAGGTGCGCAGTTCCAGCTGCCCTATGTGCACGTACTCGTCAACAACTCCTACCTCGGGTTGATCCGCCAGAGCCAGCGAGGCTTCGAGATGGACTACTGCGTGCAGCTGGCCTTTGACAACATCAATGTGCCCGACTCCGACGACAAGCTGCGCAGCTATGGCGTTGACCACGTGGCGGTGGTGGAAGGCCTGGGCTGCAAGGCACTGCGCGTCAAACACCCTGACGAGATCCAGGGCGCCCTGCAAAAGGCGCGAGCACTCGCCGCCGAGCATCGCGTGCCGGTGGTGGTGGAAATCATCCTCGAGAAGGTGACCAATATCGCCATGGGCACCGAAATCGACAAGGTCAACGAGTTCGAAGACATCGATTGCCGTCATCCCGAGGGCCTGCGCGGACTGGAACTGGCTGGGTTGCTCGAGTAGCCCCACCTGCCCCAACCGTCCCGCACATATCAACCAAAAACCGAAAGCAAATCATGCCCCGCTTTGCAGCGAACCTGACCATGCTCTTTAACGAGGTGCCTTTCCTCGATCGCTTCGAACGTGCCTCACAGGCAGGTTTTGAAGCGGTCGAATTTTTATTCCCCTATGCCTACGATGCCGGCGAGATCCAGCAACGGCTGGAACCGCACGGCCTGAAACTGGTACTGCATAACTTGCCCGCGGGCGACTGGGATGCAGGCGAACGCGGCATCGCGTGCCTTCCCGGCCGCGTGGACGAATTTCGCGCCGGCGTGGCCAAAGCCGTGGCGTATGCCAAAGTGCTTGGCGTTGGCCAGCTCAATTGCCTGGCCGGCAAGGCCCCGCCAGACATGGACGACGCGCTGCTGCGCCGGACCTTCGTTGCCAACCTGCGCTACGCCGCAGCCGAGCTCAAAAAAGCGGGCCTCAAGCTATTGATCGAACCGATCAATACCTTCGACATCCCGGGCTTTTACCTGAACCGCACAGCCCAAGCAATCGCGATTCTTGACGATGTCGGCGCAGACAACGCTTTCGTGCAGTACGACCTCTACCATGCACAGCGGATGGAGGGCGAACTGGCCGCAACGCTCCAGAAATATCTGCATCGCATCGGCCACGTCCAGCTGGCCGACAACCCGGGCCGCAATGAACCGGGCACAGGCGAAATCAACTACAGCTTTCTGTTCGCTCACCTCGACCGCCTTGGCTACAAGGGCTGGGTCGGTTGCGAATACAAGCCCGCGACCACGACGGAAGCGGGACTGGGCTGGTGCTGCCAGCACCTGGCCACCGAAGCGGCAACAGTTTAAAAAAAGAAAAGGACATCATGCAATCGTCTGCATTGAAAATAGGCTTCATTGGTCTGGGCATCATGGGCGCGCCTATGGCGGGCCATCTCATCAAAGCCGGGCACCAGTTGTTTGTTCATACCCTGGGCAAGGTACCGGAAGCGATTTCCGCCAGCAGCGCCACCCAGTGCATGAGCGCTCGTGGTGTCGCCGAACGCGCCGACATCATCTTCATCATGGTGCCCGACACGCCGGACGTGGAAGCAGCATTGTTCGGTGAAGCTGGTGTCGCCGCCGGACTCAAGGGGTCTGCAACGGGCAAGGTGGTCGTCGACATGAGTTCGATCTCGCCCATCGCTACCAAGACATTCGCACAGAAGATCAACGCACTGGGCTGCGACTATCTCGATGCGCCTGTCTCCGGCGGTGAAGTCGGAGCCAAGAATGCGACGCTGTCCATCATGGTCGGCGGCCCGGAAGCGGTGTTCGACCGCGTCAACCCACTGTTCGGGTTGATGGGGAAAAACATCACGCTGGTCGGCGGCAATGGCGACGGCCAGACGGCCAAGGTCGCCAACCAGATCATCGTGGCGCTCACCATCGAAGCGGTTGCAGAAGCACTGCTGTTTGCATCCCGTGCCGGCGCAGACCCGGCGCGCGTGCGCCAGGCCCTGATGGGCGGCTTCGCGTCTTCGAAGATTCTCGAGGTGCACGGCGAGCGTATGGTCAAGCGCAATTTCGAGCCAGGCTTTCGCATCGAGTTACACCAGAAGGATCTGAATCTCGCGCTGTCTACCGCACGCCAATTGGGCATCTCGCTGCCAAATACGGCCACCGCGCAAGAGCTGTTCAATGCCTGCAGCGCGCACGGCGGCAAAGCCTGGGACCACTCGGCGATGGCGCGTGCACTGGAGAAAATGGCCAACTTCGAGATCGGGCAAAAACCCGCTTGAAGTTGCGACGCTCAAGGGTTTTCACGGCGCCAACCCCGGCGCCGTTTTCTCTTGTGCGCCGGAAAAAAAACCAAGCCTTCTCCTCTTGAACGAATCCAATGTATTACTCATAACTAATACATAGTATCAAATACTTTAACTATCATTAATCGTTCTTTCTTTTTACAGTTGCCTCAAGCCCGGTGAAATAACCAACAAACACCGGGCAGTGCCTAAAGAGCGCAACCCTTCAAAGGAGAACCCTCATGCTTAACACCTTGCTTGACAACACCGCCATCGAACAGGCCCGCCATGCCTACAACGCCGCGTTTGAAGAACTCGGCCTGAGCTGGCACTGGGACGCCGCCACTTACGCGCGCCTCCAGAACAGTGCCCACGGCGCGGTGCGCACGTACCTTGAAACCGAGCAGTCGCACCTGCTGCGTGCTTACGAGGCAGACTTCCTGGTAGAAGCCGTTGAAGCCGCCAAGGCTCGCTGCTATGCCAGCCTGGCCACTGACAGGGTCAGCCCGGCGCCTTATGCCGTCTGGTCCAACCACTCGCTCACGCCGGCCAGCAGCCGGCCCGCACACACCACACCAGCACCCCGGTTCACGCCGAGCGCGCTGTACACGTGAAGGGCCGGAATGTCTAAACGTTGGCTGCGTTTCAGGGAAGGCAACTCCACCAATTCCACCGGCTTTGGAGTCCTGGAGGGAGAGAACATCCGGGTTTTTCACGGCGACATGTTCTCGAGCCCGACACCTACAGATCGGATGCTGCCGCTGGCCAGTGTCGAACTCATGATGCCGGTACGGCCCAGCAAGGTCATCGCGATGTGGAACAACTTCCACGCCCTGGGCCAAAAGCTCAATCTGGCTGTGCCGGCCGAGCCGCTCTATCTGATCAAGGCGCCGAATTCTTACCTGGATCCAAACGGGACCATCGTCAAACCTCCCTGCAATGGCAAGGTGGTTTTCGAAGGCGAACTGGGCATCGTCATCGGCAAAACCTGCAAGCAGGTTGCCGAAAGCGATGCCATGGATCATGTGTTCGGCTACACCTGCGCCAACGATGTGACGGTCGCCGATATCCTGAACCGTGATGCCTCGTTTGCCCAGTGGGTACGCGCCAAGGGCCTTGATACCTTCTGCCCCTTCGGTCCCGTTGTAGCGACGGGTCTTGATCCGGACAAGCTGGTGGTTAAAACCATCCTCAATGGCGAAGTCCGCCAAGACTATCCCATCAGCGACATGCGCTTTTCAGTGAAGCAGCTGGTGAGTTTGATCTCCCAGGATATGACGCTTTATCCCGGCGATATCATCTTGTGCGGCACGTCCATCGGTGTGGGGTCCATGAAGCCGGGAAGCACGGTCGAAGTAGAGATTGCCGGCATCGGCAAACTCAGCAACCGGTTCGAATAACGTTTTTTGCCAGGAGTACGGGTGTGAAGATTGCGATCATTGGGGCCGGAGCCATCGGCGGTTATGTGGGTGTGAAATTGGCTTTGGCCGGCGAGGACGTGACCTTCATCGTACGGGGCGCCAACCTGGAGGCCATTCGTAAAAAGGGCATGAAACTCATCATGCACGATGGCACCGAGCATATTGCGGCGAATGTCAAAGCGACCAACAACTACGCAGAAGCCGGGCCGCAAGACCTGGTGATCCTGGCCATGAAGGCGCATCAGGTAGAGGCCGTGGCCAATGAGCTTCCCAAACTCTTTGGGCCTGACACCGCCGTGGTGACCATGCAAAACGGCATCCCCTACTGGTACTTCCACAACCATGGCGGCCCCTTTGAAGGCAGCCAGGTTCACAGTGTTGACCCCAGCGGCATACAGTCAAAAATGATTCCTGCTCAGCGGGTGATCGGCTGCGTCGTCTACCCAGCGTCCGAGCTGGTGGCGCCGGGTGTCGTCAAACATATTGAAGGCGACCGCTTCCCCGTGGGCGAACTCGATGGTTCCACAAGCGAACGTGTCACGCGGATTTCCGAATGTTTTTCCAAAGCGGGCTTCAAGGCCCCGGTGCTGGACAACATCCGCTCCGAAATCTGGCTCAAGTTGTGGGGCAACCTCACGTTCAATCCCATCAGCAGCCTGTCCCATTCCACGTTGGTAGACATCTGCCAATTTCCGCTGACGCGCGAGCTCGCCGCCAACATGATGCGTGAAGCGCAGGAAGTGGCGCACAAGCTGGGCATTGAGTTTCGCGTCACGCTGGACAAACGCATCGCCGGCGCCGAGAAAGTGGGCAAGCACAAGACATCGATGCTGCAAGACATCGAAGCCGGCCGGGCCCCGGAAATTGATGCGCTGGTGGGCTCAGTGGTGGAGCTGGGGCGTCTTACGCAAACACCCACGCCGCACATCGACACGGTGTACGCCCTCGTCAAGCTGCTGGCAAAAACGATGGATGAAGAGAGCGGGCAGGTACGCCTTCAGCTCGCAGCCTGAACAAGCCCTGGCGGTAATTGCTATATTTTTTATAGCTACCGGCCAAGGCGCTGCCTGGGCCAGGGCCATTTTTCTTATAAATCCCCGCCAGAACCCGCTTTAGGGTCCAAAGGCCAAGGTCTTCTTCATAGCGTCAACAACCGCATCCGAAGGGGTTTCGAAATCGAACTTGGCGCCAAGATCCAACGCCTTTAACAGGAGTGGATTTGCGTTCTTGAGGGCGTCGAACAGATTGGCCGCTTTTTTAACCACATCTGCTGAAGCACTAGGGTGAACGTACAGCCCGTAGCCCCAACTCGCGTTGGAGGTCGGCACAATCACCAATTGCGCCATATGGATACGCTCATCGGTGCCGTGATGGCTCTTCATGGTGGCAGCCTGTGCGCTCTGTAGCCGGGTAATCAGGCCGGCCCACCGGTCCGCTTGCCAATGAAACGCAGCCTTGGTCGGCAAGTAGCTCTGCCCCAGCCCTTGTTGAGGCAATATTTCGACCACCGTTCCGCAAAAATTCTCGGCCTTTACGAGCGACGTGGTCACGCCGCTTTTCATGCCAAAGCAACTGGTCGTCTTGAGCTTGGCGAGCACTTTGGCTTGATCGGCGGCAGGGAGCGTCTTCAGTTCGACGGGTTTGCCGTCTTTGACCGTACCGATGTCAGCCAGAATCAGTACAGCCGACTGGATCGGGTCCATGTTGACCGCTACCGGCCGATAACCCGAGGCGAGACCGACTACCGGATTGCCATAGACCCAGCATGGTGGGGCCGGCTTTTTGACAGCCGTCAAAACATCCTGCGTCTCCCTGATGTTGATCACCGGCGTGACCGACAGTCCCGTAGGACGGATAAAGTCAACAAGTTCTTTCAGGGCGCTTTCGGTTTGCGATGCTCCCTCGCCCCGGATGACCTGTGGATTGAGGTAAAGCCCGCCTTCGCACTGCTGCGCCTGGGCGTTCAAACCGCAGAAAAACAAAGCCACCAGCAACAATGAGTTTTTCATGGTTATTACCTTTCAAAACATTTGTGTGTGTTCCAGTTATCGCCATGGAACGAAGCGCCAGCCCTGCTGAAATTCATGGTATCGGCGATGTGACACTTTCCTCCTAGGGACATACGCTATCCAGACTCGCCATACGAGGCCAAAACAGCTCCGGAGAAACCCTAGAGCGGCTCGAAAATCCCGCAAACTTGACCCCTGTCAAGAGTTTTTGATCCACTTGGTAAGACCATACGTCTGCAATATGCTCGGCTAGGGAATCAGTAAAGAAGTTCCAGCCCACAACAGAGTTACCCAACACAGGAGACAACGTGATGAAAACCAGATTTGCGAGCATCAGGACTCAATTGACCGCGGCAGGGGCCGGCGTCATCGCAGCAGCGGCGCTGACAGCCTTCCCGGCCCATGCGGCCTGGGAACCTACCAAACCGGTAGAGTTTGTAGTACCTGCGGGTACGGGTGGCGGTGCCGACCAGATGGCGCGACTGATGCAAGGCATCGTCATCAAGCACAAGCTGATGAAAGAGCCGCTGATCGTCGTCAACAAGTCCGGCGGCGCAGGCGCAGAAGGTTTTCTTGAAGTCAAGGGCGCCAAAGGTGATCCGCACAAGATCATCATCACGCTGTCCAACCTCTTCACCACGCCCCTGGCGACAGGTGTGCCCTTCAACTGGCGCGACATGACACCGGTGTCCATGATGGCGCTCGACCAGTTTGTGTTGTGGGTGAATGCGGAAAACCCAGCCAAGAACGCCAAGGACTATCTGGCTGCCGTGAAAGCCGCGGGCCCCAGCAAAGTCAAGATGGGTGGCACCGGCTCCAAGCAGGAAGACCAGATCATCACCGTCGGCATTGAGCAGGCCACAGGTACCAAATTCATCTATGTGCCCTTCAAGGGCGGCGGTGAAGTTGCGGTCCAACTCGTGGGCAAACACGTTGACTCTTCTGTCAACAACCCGATCGAGGCCGTTGCCCAGTGGCGCGCCAACCAGCTCCGGGCCCTGTGCGTCTTCGATGACAAACGAATGACCTACAAAACCAAGGTCACCGACACCCTGTCATGGGCCGACATCCCGACCTGCAAGGAAGCCGGTGTGCCCACCGACTACACCATGCTGCGCGGCATTTTTATGGCGCCCGGTGTGTCCAAAGACCAGCTTGAGTTCTACGTCGCGCTGCTCAAGAAGATTCGCGACACGCCTGAGTGGAAAGACTACATGGAAAAAGGCGCTTTCAACCAGACCTCCATGTCGGGCGACGAGTTCGGCAAATGGCTGGGCGGCGCAGAGCAGCGCCATCGCGAGTTGATGAAAGAAGCCGGCTTCATCGCGAAATAAAGACGCGAAAACCCCTTTCGCCGGGTTTTCCCCTGCGGGCTGGCCACGCGCCAGCCCCACAATCAATCAAGTTCGCCCTGGTGCAGGGCACTCAATCCAACGGAGTTGCTCATGGAGCCAAACCAAGAATCCGGCGCGGAAGTCCGCTCGGGCGTCGCGACCTATGTCGTCGAGGC
>Ga0307513_10000513_pt1 | contig 55719 bp, 46 predicted proteins | sample 15_EM_MG_FD_202174 | JGI IMG/M metagenome (GOLD analysis project Ga0307513, IMG submission 202174) | Populus trichocarpa ectomycorrhiza microbial communities from riparian zone in the Pacific Northwest, United States - 15_EM | ecosystem: Host-associated > Plants > Roots > Unclassified | place... | reverse complement strand
CCGGCGTGCAGCCAGCCGCGCAGCTTCGGTTTGATCAGGTCCCGGACGGTGTCGAGCCCGTGCTCGATCCGTTCCTCGATCCGCTCCAGACGATCGCGCCCTTGCTCACAGCGATCGCCCATGGAGCGGTTCGGGGCGCCGTTGTCTTCAGCGTTTGGGATCATCGTCCTGAGAGTAGCTCTGCTTCCTGAGTATCGACCGAATAACTATTCTTCGGTGCTGTCCGTGCGCCAGGCGGCTCACCGGCGCGGACCGCTGAACTCCGCGTTACCAGCGGGTGCATCGGTACTTCCCGGGCCGAGGTCAGCGATACCGTGACGGTCATGGGGTTGCGAGCTCTCGTCTACGGCGCCTACCAGCGTCATGTGGCGGCCAGCCTGCCGCCGTCCGCTCTACCCCGGCACATCGGGGTGATCCTGGACGGGAATCGGCGCTGGGCGAAGGCCTCCGGTACCGATGCCAGCGAAGGGCACCGGGCCGGCGCGGCCAAGATTCTGGAGTTCCTCGGTTGGTGCGACGAGGTCGGCGTCGAGATGGTGACGCTTTGGCTGCTCTCCACAGATAACTTGATCGGCCGCTCGCCCGAGGAACTCAAGGTGCTCTTCGGCATCAGTGAGGACGTCGCCGGGCAGATCGCCGCCACCGGCCACTGGCGGGTGCACCCGGTCGGGGCCCTCGACCTGCTCCCGGCCGCCACCGCGCGCCGGTTGAAGGAGCTCGAGGACGCCAGTCGTGACGTCAAGGGCCTGCACGTCAACATCGCCATCGGCTACGGCGGGCGGCGGGAGATCGCGGACGCCGTCCGTTCGCTGCTGCAGGCGCACGCCGCCCAGGGCACCTCGATCGAGGAGCTGGCCGAGATCCTGGACGTCGAGCACATCGCCGAGCACCTCTACACCCGTGGCCAGCCTGATCCGGACCTGGTGATCCGCACCTCCGGCGAGCAGCGGCTGTCCGGCTTCCTGCTCTGGCAGAGCGCGCATAGTGAGTTCTGGTTCTGCGAGGCGCTCTGGCCGGACTTCCGCAAGGTCGACTTCCTTCGTGCGCTCCGCCAATATGCGCAGCGCGAGCGCCGCTACGGCGCCTGAGTCGGCCCCTAATCCAGATCGAGCTTCCAGGCGGCGTCGCTCTCCGGGATCGCTTCGCCGGGCGGGGCCGGTGCCGCTGGGGTCGGGGCCAGCCGAAGCACCGGCAGCGGGGTGCGGATCGCGGCGTGCCGGCGATGCGCCTCGACCGCCGCCTCGTGGTACGTCTCCAACTCTGCGAGCAGGTCCGGCTCGGTGTACGGGGTGCCGTCCACCAGCGGGCCCGGCCGGCCTTCCAGGACGGCGATCACGTCCTCACCGGTCAGCGTCTTGTGCTGTTCCAGGGCGTGCGCCAGGGCCAGCACCTTCGGCCGGTGCTCAACCAGGCTGGCCTCGGATTTGGCCAACAGTTCGACCAGGTTCTGCTCGATCCGCTGGCCCAAACCGATGGGGTCCTCATCACGTCGCTGCCCCGGGACGGGTCCGCTGTTGTCGTCGTGGCGCTGCTGCCCGGGCGGCGTGGGCGCACCACCACCGATCCCGAGCTGCTGCAGGGCCGGCAATGAGGTGACGCCCTTGCCCATGCCCCAGTGCGATTCCATCAGCGCGGTCAGCATGGTGGCGCTGGTCAGGTCGCCGGAGACGCCGGAGGAGTTGTCGCCGTCGTAGAACATCCGCTCTCCGGCCAGCGAGGCGAGGCTGACCAGGATGTCGCTCTCGTATTCACTGCGCCAGCGGGTGAACTGCTCCTCCGGCGGGATCGAGGCCACCATCCCGAGGTAGCCGCTGCCCTTCTCGATCGTGGCGATGTCGATGTCCAGGTGCCGGCGGGTGGCCCAGGCCAGGACGGCATGGCAGGCCTCGTGCACCGCCACGGCATGCCGCTCCCGCTCGATGTATTCGACGTCCTCACCGGGTCCGAGGTCTTTCAGGTGCTTGGCCCGGACCACGTCCTTCCAGCTGATCGTGTCCCGCTCCTCGCGGATCGCGTTGATCAGCGCCTCGTTCACCAGGTCCTTGATCGTCGCGCCGGTGGCGTACGGGGTGATCGTGGCCAGCTTGTCGACCTGCTCGTCGGTCAGCTCGTGCCGGGTCTTGTCCAGGTAGCCCTGGTAGGTGCGGACCCGGCCGGCCTTGCTCGGGTAGCCGACCCGGTAGATCCGGTCGATCCGGCCCGGCCGCAGCAGGGCCGGGTCCAGCGAGTCCGGCTGGTTGGTCGCCATCATCACCAGAATCCGGTACTTCGGCGGCGGTTTCGGCCGCATACCGAGGGCCCGGCGGACCACCCGGTTGATGAAGCCGCGCGGTTTCTTCAGCCCGGACAGCTCGGTCAGCAGGGCCTGCAGGGTGCCCATCCCGCCACCGTTGCCGGCGCCGTTCATCCCGCCCGGCATCACCAGCCCGGCCCGGCGCCCGGTGGAGCCCCGGCCGATCGAGCCGGTGGCGTGCAGGGTGCTGCCCAGGGCCGCACCGCCGTGCATCGCGGAGCGACTGAGGATCTCCCGGGACGACTCGGACAGGTGCGCGAAGCCGTGGCAGCCGGCCGCGTCCCAGGCCGCCGGCGTGGCGCCGAAACCCTCACTGGCACCAGCGATTGCGCCGCCTCGGCTGCCGAGCGAGTCGGCCTCGTCGAAGAACACAATCACGCCGCCGTAGCGCAGCGCGAGCTTGCGCAGCTTCCGGAACAGGCCCTTGACCTTCAGGATGCCGACCCCCATGAACATGTTGGTGAAGGCACCCGGGTCGACGAAAACGTAGGGTTTGCCGGTCTCTCCGGCGACCGCCTCGGCCATCAGGGTCTTACCGGTGCCGGGCGGGCCCCAGAGCAGGATCCCGGACGGCACGTGACCGCCGCGGTCCTCGATCGCCTCTGGGCGGTCCAGCAGCATCATGTTCTCCTGCACCCGGGCCACCACGTGGTCCTGGCCCCAGACGTCGGAGAACCGGGTCTCGATGTCGTCCGGGTAGTACGTCTCCACACCGCCGCGGGACATGAACCAGAACAACGCGGCGAACTGGCCGATCACCAGCAACAGCAGCAGGACGATCTGCGCGATCATCGGCAGTGCCTTGATCAGCAGGGCCGGAGCCTGGAACAGCGCCACCACCGGCGACGAACCGACCACCTTGCCCAGCACGACCGCGGTCACCGCGATCCAGAACAGGGTCAGGATCACCCGTCGGATCCGGAACCGGGTCCAGGCGCTGAACCGGTGCTCGGTGAACCGGGTGAACCGGCCGAAGACCGTCTCCGTCCAGAACCGGTTGTACCGAACGCTGCGCTCACTGACCAGGAAGTGCAGCTGACGCAGGACTTCCACGCCGGCCAGGATCAAGAGCCAGCGCTGAGCGGCGGCAATCTGGATGGCCGCGTCGGACCAGTGGCCGAGCGGCTCGATCCGCAGGTACTCGTTCCAGACCAGCAGGCTGAACAGCGCCGCGATCAGGAACAGGAACTTGATCCGGTCCCACCAGGCCAGTGGTTTGCGGGTGCCGCGTCGCTTCCAGGCCGGGGTCGGCCGGTGCCCGGCCGGCGGCGAATCGGACGAGGCGCCCGATCCGGCCGACGGAGGTGCTGATGCCGCCGGAGCGGGGGAACCGGTGCTCATCGAGACCTCCGGGATCAGTGGGACTTTGAGCATCAATAGGACTTTGGGCGTCAATGGGACTTGAGCGTCAATGAGGTGACGACGTCGTCGATCTCGGGGTGAGCGGCGAAGCACGTGCTGGTGCAGTGCACGAAGAGGATGTGCACCGCGGTGCGCTTCGGATCGGTCAGGGCGATCCGGTCGTAGATCTCGGTCGTCGAGCCCATTTTGTACGAATACCGCACATGGATGCCGTGTTGCTTCGGCTTGGCCACCGTCTCGTTCGTCAACATCACGAAGTCCTTGGCCTTGATCGCCACCGCCCGAGCCTCCGGGGTGGCCGGCAGCATCAGCTCACGCAGTTGATCGTCGGTGATGGACGCCCGCTGCTCCGCGCCGATCGGGATGCTCTGCGCGAACATGAACGGGTCGTCAGTGGAGAGCGACTTCACATGTGCGACGCCCGGTTTCGCGGCGGCGTCGTAGAAGGCGGTCCACGTGGTGCTGGTGGTCGGGTCGATGCCGCTCGCCTTCAGGGCCGCGGCGGTGTCCAACGGCGACCAGCTGCGCGGCATCTTGATCACCAAGTCGCGTTCGTCGCTGCCGACGAAGCGGTACTCCGGCGTGGCACAGCCGGCCAGAGCGACGACGAGGAGGGCGGTGAGCGCGAGGCCGACCCCTCTCGTCAGCCTCACGATCTGCCGCATCTGCGCCTCCCTGCCGACCGCCGAACGAGCTGCCCGATGCCATCGCGGCGTGTCGTCGACGAAGCTTGTGGAAACAGAGTCACCCGGTTTTCGAGTTTCCGCATCCCCTTCCGCGCTATTTCTTTGGGTCGTGACGAGCGCCACGGGAATTGCTCGCCGGTCCGGCTGGGCGGAGGGTGTCAAGCACGGCTAACACACGAACGTAATCTTGCTGTGATTGCACCGAGATCAAACCGTGATTGCACTCGGTGCCACGGAAGGGCCCGCAGGGAGTTCCGTCAATCCGCCGCTGTGCCGATGGTTCGTGAGTGATGATGAACCTCGGTCGGGTCGACGTCCGCTCGGACAAACCGGCGCGACCTGGCATGACCCGAGCACGGCCCGAGCGCGATCCGAGCACGACCCGAGCTCGGATCCAAGGTCACGACGTGTACGAAGGTGGTGAAGACGTTTACGTCCAGTGGGTTGACGGCGGGCCATCGCAGTCGCGACGGTTGTATCTCCGTGTAGCGCCGCCGTTCCACCAGGTAACAGGGTCGTCATCTGGCGGGGCGCTTGTCGTTCTCCACCGAGGGGAGTCACCGTGGCATTGCCCGCGAACAGCACTCACATCTCAGCGACTTCGGCCGATGGCCGCCGTACTTTCGTGCTCGACACGTCCGTACTGCTGTCCGACCCGAAGGCCGCGCTCCGGTTCGCCGAGCACGAGGTGGTACTCCCCGTTGTTGTGATCATGGAGCTCGAGGCCAAGCGGAATCATCCGGAACTCGGATATTTCGCCCGCGAAGCGCTCCGGATGCTCGACGATTTGCGGATTCGGCACGGTCGGCTCGATGAGCCGATGCCGATCGGGGACGCTGAGGGCACCTTGCGGGTTGAGCTCAACCACTCCGACCTGTCCAACCTCCCCGCCGGATTCCGGCTCGGCGATAACGACAGTCGGATCCTCGCGGTAGCGAGCAACCTGGCCGCCGAGGGTCGCGCGGTCACGCTGGTGAGCAAGGACCTGCCGATGCGGATCAAGGCCTCCGCGGTGGGGTTGTCGGCCGAGGAGTACCAGGCCGGGCTGGCCGTCGACTCCGGCTGGACCGGCCTGGCCGAGCTCGAGTTGGACGCCGCCGAGGTCGACCTGCTCTACAGCGGCGAGGTACTGGACATCGATGCCGCCCGGGAACTGCCCTGCCACACCGGCCTGGTGATCGTCTCGCCGCGAGGATCGGCGCTCGGCCGGGTGACGCCGGACAAGATGGTGAAGCTGGTCCGCGGGGACCGGGACGTCTTCGGCGTCCATGGCCGCAGCGCCGAGCAGCGGATCGCCATTGACCTGCTGCTGGACGCGGACATCGGCATCCTGTCGCTCGGCGGCCGGGCCGGTACCGGCAAGTCCGCGCTTGCCCTCTGCGCCGGCCTGGAGGCCGTGCTGGAGCGGCGGCAGCACCGCAAGATCGTCGTCTTCCGGCCGCTGTACGCCGTCGGTGGCCAGGAACTCGGCTACCTGCCCGGCAACGAGGCAGAGAAAATGGGTCCGTGGGGGCAGGCGGTGTTCGACACCCTGGGTGCCCTGGTTGCCCCGGAGGTGATCGAGGAGGTCCTCGACCGAGGGCTGCTCGAGGTGCTGCCGTTGACCCACATCCGCGGCCGCTCGCTGCATGACTCGTTCGTGGTGGTCGACGAGGCCCAGTCGCTGGAGCGCAACGTGTTGCTCACGGTGCTCTCCCGGATCGGGCAGAACAGCCGAGTGGTGCTCACCCACGACGTCGCCCAGCGGGACAACCTGCGGGTCGGCCGGCACGACGGGGTGGCCGCGGTGATCGAGGCGCTGAAGGGTCACCCGCTGTTCGCCCACGTCACGCTGACCCGGTCCGAGCGCTCCCCGGTCGCCGCGCTGGTCACCGAGTTGCTGGAGAACCTGGTGCCCTAGCACGGCGCGAAGCCGCGACAGAGGGCATGAGCTGAATCACGAAGTGAACAATGGGTGACGAATAACCGTCGATTGTCACTCACTGTCGATTGCAGCGCTGTCATTCATTTGATAGCCGGACCGTGGCTTGCGACGGTACAGAGGTCAAGCACCTGCTTCAGTACGGGGCCGCCGCGATCGGAACCTCGATCGTGACGGCCCCGTGCCGGGCCCCCGGTGATGTCTTTGCGGTGCCGTCGTTCGGCGCCGACGGGCCCGGAGCGGGTGCTCATCTCTGCGCCGTACCCCCGGGGCGCTCTGTCGAAAGGTTCTTCGTGGTCCCGAGCGCTCTGCGCACGCTGTCCGTTGTCACCATGCTTTCCGCCGTCTCCGGGACGGTGTTCCTGATGCACGACCCCGGCTCCGCCGCCGCGACCAAGACCGCCACCAGCTCTGACGGTGGATCCGGATCGGCCGCCGCCGCGCTCTCCGCTCGCTCGATCCCCGCTCAGCGGGTTGCGGCCACTTCCTACCTGGCCCAGGTACGCGTCCAGGCCGCCGAGCACCGGGCACAGATCGACGCGGCCGCCGATGCTCGCGCCGCCAAGGTGCAGGTTCAGGCGAAGGCTCTGGCCAAGGCGAAGGCCGAAGCGCAGGCCGCAGCCAAGGCCAAGGCGAAAGCCAAGGCCGAAGCGGCCGCCGAACAGCGGCGCAAGGAGATCCGGCAGCGGGCTTCCCGCTCGGCCAGCCGGGACCCGCAGGCGCTCGCCCGGATCATGGCCGCAGACCGGGGCTGGGGGGCCGGCCAGTTCTCCTGCCTGAAGTCGCTGTGGGCTCGGGAGAGCGGCTGGAACTACCGGGCGATGAATCCCTCGTCCGGGGCCTATGGGATCCCGCAGGCGCTGCCCGGCGGCAAGATGGCCAGCGCCGGCTCCGACTGGCGGACGAATCCGGCCACCCAGATCAAGTGGGGCCTGGACTACATCAGTGATCGCTATGGGACGCCGTGCGGCGCCTGGGGTCACAGCGAGTCGTCTGGCTGGTACTAAAACACCAGTTCGATCATCTGTTCGGATTAGGGAGTAGTCGGGCCGTTGGGGGAGAAGATCTTACTGTAAGTGATCATCGAACCCCGGTCCGTCTGTTAAATAATCTCATGGATATCAATAGCTTCCTAAGTCTGACCTGGGGACTTGTGTCGGAGGCGTCCGGTTCGACACCGTAGGGCCCGTGACAGCAACCGTTGGCTCCAGGGACGACCTGGCGGACGACTGGCTGAACACCGCAGCACTCCAAAAGCTGCAAAGCCACGATTCTGCCAAGCCCTTTCCGAAGCGTTCGGAGCTGCGCCGGGCCGAGGCCCGTGCCGCCAACCGCCGCGGCGCCGATCGTCGACCACCCGGCAGCCGACCGCCCGGTGGTGCGGCTGGTCGGCACGGTCCGCCGGCGCCAGCGGCGTCCGGCCGGGGTGCCGAGCCCAGTCGTCGTCCGCATCCGTTAGCGCCCGCTGCGCCCTGGATGCCGATCGCGGTCGCACCGACGGCCTCTGTGCTGCCGATCCGGCAGACCTCGACTCAGACCCGGCCGGCCGGGATCGACCTGCGGGTGCCGACCCCGATGTCGCGGGATGCGTTCTATCCGGCGGCTCCGGCAGGCGCACCCCTGCCGCTCGCCGTCCCGGCTTTTGATTTTGCCGGCGAGCACGCACCGCCGATGGCGCCGCCCGAGCTGGCTGCCCCGGTCACCCCGTCGTTCAACCCCGCCGAGTGGGGCCTGGACATCGAGGCGGCTCCGGCCACCGGACGTCGTCGCGGTGCCGAGGACGACACGGCACCGGGCACCCGGCGTCCGCAGTCGGCGCCGACCGTCCCGCTCCCGGCCCGGTTGTTCGGCCGTGGCAAGGCCGGCGCCGCCCGGCTCCTGGTACTTGCGCTGGTCGTGGGTGCGGAGGGAGTGGCGGTCACCTCGATGGCCGGCCACGCCCGGACCGCCCCGGTCGACCCGAGCACCGCCAGCATCACCGGCGCCTACCAGCTCGCCGCACTGTCGCCGAGTGCGTTGCCGGCATCGGCGGTCCTGGAGGATTCGGCTGAGCGGCAGCGGTCCGCGGTCGACGCCCAGGCCGCAGCAACCGCTCTCGCCAAGGCCCAGGACGAGTCGTCCAACGCCAAGGTGACCGCCGCGCTGCAGCAGGCGAAGGCCGCCGCGGACCGGGTCCAGGCCGCCGCCGACCGCAGGGCCCGGGCGATGCGCAACGCGCAGCGTGACCCGCGCTCGGTGGGCCGGATCATGGCCGCCGATCGAGGCTGGGGCGCCAGCCAGTTCAACTGCCTGAACCTGCTCTGGAACCGCGAGAGCCAGTGGAACTACCGGGCGGCCAACCCGTCCTCCAGCGCCTACGGCATCCCGCAGGCGCTGGCCGCTCCCGGCGGGGCGCCGGGCAGCAAGATGGCCAGTGCCGGCGCCGACTGGCGGACCAACCCGGTCACCCAGATCAAGTGGGGCCTGGACTACATCGCTGATCGCTACGGGACGCCCTGCGGCGCCTGGGGTCACAGCGAATCCGTCGGCTGGTACTGAGTTTTCGGGCTGGTACTGAGTTTCAGGCCGGATACTGGGTTCTGGCGGTAGGTCTCCTCATGCGTCATCGTCGGATCGCTGCCGGGCGCTAGCGATCCGTGCGCAAGAGGGAGCGTTCTGCTGGCCGTCCTGATACAAGGGATCGAGGCTGTCGCGAAATAGTGCACGCTGGTCCAGCTAATCGTGGCTGCAGGGGTGGATGAAATGAGTTGCGTGCTACCTGGATCAGGGTTTGGTCATGGTGGTGACGTCGAGCAGCTTGTCCAGCTCGGCCTCGGTCAGCTCGCCGCGGGCGACGACGCCTAGCTCCAGCGCGGCCGCCTTGATGGTAATTCGTTGTGCAACAGCATGTTTGGCGATCTTCGCGGCGGCCTCATAGCCCAGCGGGCGGGCCAGCGGGGTAACGATGGACGGCGACGACTCGGCCAGCGCCCGAGCCCGGTCGACGTTCGGCTCGATCCCGTCAACGGTTCGGTCGGCCAGCAGGACTGCGGCCCGGCCGAGCAGGCGGATCTGCTCCAGCAGCGCCCGGGAGATCACCGGCACCATCACGTTCAGCTCGAAGTTCCCGCTCGCGCCGGCCCAGGCCAGGGTGGCATCGTGGCCGATGACCTGGGCGCAGACCTGCAGCACCGCCTCCGGGATCACCGGGTTCACCTTGCCCGGCATGATCGATGAACCGGGCTGCAGGTCGGGCAGGTGGATCTCGCCGAGTCCGGCGTTCGGCCCGGACGACATCCAGCGCAGGTCGTTGCAGATCTTGGTCAGGCTGACCGCGACCACCCGGAGGTTGCCGGACAACTCCACCAGCGCGTCCCGGGCGCCGTGTGCCTCGAAGTGGTCGCGAGCCTCGGTGATCGGCAGTCCCGTGGTGATGCGCAGGTCTTCGATCACCGCCGCCGCGAAGCCGGGTGGGGTGTTGATCCCGGTGCCGACGGCGGTCCCACCGAGCGGGACCTCGGCCACCCGGGGCAGTGTCGCCTGGACTCGCTCGATGCCCCGGCGAAGCTGGGCCGCGTGACCGCCGAACTCCTGGCCGAGGGTGACCGGGGTGGCGTCCATCAGGTGGGTCCGGCCCGCCTTCACCACGCTCGCGGTGCGCTCCGCCTGCCGCTCGAACGCCTTCGCCAGGTGGTCAAGGGCAGGGACCAGTTCATGGACGACGGCCCGGGTGGCGGCCAGGTGCACAGCGGTCGGCACGGTGTCGTTGCTCGACTGCGAGGCGTTCACGTCGTCGTTCGGGTGCACGGTCCGGCCGAGCCGACGAGTGGCCAGGGCGGCGAGGACCTCGTTCACGTTCATGTTGGTCGACGTCCCGGAACCGGTCTGGAAGACGTCGATCGGGAACTGGTCGGCGTGCCGGCCGGCCGCCACCTCCTCGGCCGCGGCGACGATGGCCCCCGCCACCTCGGCGTTGATCACCGTGAGGTCGGCGTTCACCCGAGCGGCGGAGGCCTTGATCAGCGCGAGCGCGGCGATCACCGCGGGATCGATCCGAACCCCGCTGATCGGGAAGTTCTGCACGGCCCGCTGGGTCTGCGCCCCCCACAGCGCCGCTGCCGGGACGTGGATCTCGCCCATCGTGTCGTGTTCGATCCGGGTGTCAGCAACGGTATCCAGCGACGGCGTCGCGGACTCATTTCGTGGGGCCGCAGTGTCCATATCCATGTGTGCATCGTCGCGCGATTCATCAGCGGTCGCCATCGGCCCCGAATAGCCTGTAACGCTGAGTGCCACATATGGCACTTGCGGTTACATTTGGGGGATCCATGCTCATACGTGTACCGGAGGGGTGGCCGCAGCCGGTTGTCGCCGCGATCGCCATGATCCTGCTCGCCGTGCTCGATCTGGCCGGATCGCTGGCGGCCAAAGAAGCGGTGGAACGAAAATCCCTTGCCCTGGCGGCGGTCGGGGCTGGATTCTTCCTCGCCGTGTTCTGGGTCTACATGTCCAGCCTGAAGGTGGCCGAGCTGTCCGCGGTCACCTTCGGTTGGGTGGTCATTCTTCAGGTCGGCGTCGTCCTGCTGGATCGATTCCGGTACGGCGTCATCCACTCCCCGGGCACCTGGCTGGCGATCGTCGTCCTCCTGGCTGCCCAGGCCTATTTGATCCTGGCGCCGCACTCGAAGCCGGCCTCGCCCGAGGCGGCGGGCTCCGCGATCGCGCTGGCTGCTCCGGCGGATTCGGCCGAAGCAGTCGATGCAGCCGATTCGATAGCGCCCGCCGGTTCAGCCGAGAGCGGTCATCAGGGTCTCGAAGCTGCGCAGCATGAAGCCGGTGAGTTCGACGGCGCTCAGCGCACCGATCGCGACCGCGCTGATCAGCAGAGCCTGACCGACCGCCTCGTGTCCAGAGTCATTCATCGTTCCCCCCAGTAATTCCTCAGCGAAGGCGGTTTCTTCACCCACGCCGACTACACAAGGATACGACCCGTCGCTGCCAGTAATCGTGCTGTGGCGCGCCGGATCGACTTAACACCCTGACCCCGGCGACGCCTGGCGGAGCAGGGGGTGGACCGTGCGGGTGATGGGCGATCGGGAGAAATCGGACCACGGCGTCCCATTCTTGGCTACTCGTCGGTATGCTTCGGTGCTGCGAACGCCGTCCGTAGCTTCGGGAGGAAAATCGTGCGTCCCACCGACACCGTCCCGGCTGCCGGAAGTCCGTCGGAGCAACGCTCTTTCGACGAGGTCTTCGTGGCAATCGAGCAGGTCCAGGGCTGGATGACCAAAGCTCAGGCGCAGCGGCTGTGGTCCGCCGCCGCACCGCTGCAGGGCACCGGGCGGATCGTCGAGATCGGCAGCTATCACGGCCGGTCGGCGATCATCCTGGCCAGCGCGGCGGTGTCCGGCGTTCAGGTGTTCGCGATCGACCCGCACGGCGGCAACGACCGTGGCCCGCAGCAGCTCGAGGGCGAGTTCGAGGACGGCCAGCGCGATCACGAGACCTTCCTGCGCAACCTGGCCGAGGCCGGGGTGGCGGCCAGAGTGCAGCACGTCCGCAAGCCCTCGCAGGACGCCACCGACGACATCCCAGGGCTGCTCGACGTGGTCTACATCGACGGCGCGCACCGCTTCCAGCCGGCCCGGGCGGACATCGTCCGCTGGGGGGCGAAGGTCGCCCCCGGTGGCACGCTGCTGATCCACGACTCGTTCAGCTCGATCGGGGTCACTCTTGCGCTGCTGGTCACCCTGGTCTTCGGTGGCGACTTCCGGTACGTCGGGCGCTCCGGCTCGATGGTCGAGTACCGCCGGGAGTCGCTGACCGGAACTGCCCGACTGGTCAGTGCCGCCCGGCAGCTGGCCCAGCTTCCGTATTTCGCCCGCAACGTGCTCTTCAAGGTGCTGATCGTGCTGCGCCTCGGCCGGGTCACCCGCTGGCTCGGCGGCAACGGCGAATGGCCTTACTGACCTATCTGTACTGACCTACCCCTACTGACCTACTGACCTATCCCTACTGACCCGGGCCCGACGTCCATGTGTTCTGGATTTCGGGACTGGCCGGTCAGGCGGCCGGGTGCGCTGCCGCGGACGCGTCGCCGACGTCGCCGATCGCGCTGAGCAACCGGGCCTGGCCCTCGGCGAGGGTGTACTCCATGGCGACGATCGCGCAGCGGCCGTCCTCAATCCGGCGGGAGATCGCCGCCGACCGGTCGGCGAGCAACTGCGCGGTCTGCTGGGTGTGCTCGGCCACCACCTCGTCCACGGTGACCCGTCCGGCCCGAGCGGCACTCAGCGTGCTGAGGGTGACGAGTTCGACGACGTGCCGGACGTAACCGCCGGGCATCACCCCGGTGGCGTGGGCCTCCATGGTGGCCTGGATCGCGCCGCACCCGTCATGGCCCAGGACGACGACCAGCGGGATGTCGAGTATCTCAACACCGAACTCGATCGACCCCAGCACACCGTTGTCGACGATGTGCCCGGCCGTGCGGACGACGAACAGGTCGCCGAGACCGCGATCGAAGATGATCTCCGCCGCCACCCGGGAGTCGGAGCAACCGAAGATCAGGGCGAACGGCTTCTGCCCGGTGGCGACCTGGGTGCGCCGGTGTGCGTCCTGGTTGGGGTGTGCGCGCTGGCCCTCCATGAAGCGGCGGTTGCCGGCGAGTAACTCGGCCAGGGCGTCGGCCGCACTCAGATCGGTATCTGTCACCAGGCAATGGTGACAGCGAGTGGGGCCAATGCGCTGCCCCGGGACGTGTGATTCAACCCCCTTGGAACCTCCTCACCGGGGTTGAGCAGGGACGAGGGGGGCGTGGACCGAACACCCGACTTTTCGCGTGGCGCACCAAAGATGCGAAACAATACGCAACCGATCATCTACGTTCAGTCACCAGTGGAGAAGCCTGTCGAAAGGGGACGTGGTGGTTCCGGAGGCAACATTGACCGCGCTGGGCAGTATCGAGGCCCGTGACGGTCAGGAAGTCGAACGGCTCAGGCGACAGGTCGAGGTGATGCTCGGGTACGTCCTGGACAAGGGACTTACTCCGGCACCGCAGGCCTGGATGTTCGAAGCGGTTCGGGAGCGCGGTTCGGTGGTTGATCTCGGCGGGGACGGCTGGAATCCGGCCGGGTCCGACGCCGAACGGCTGCTGACCACCGAGGCGCTGGTCCGCGCGCACCGGGACCTGAGCCGGGTGGTCGCACCCGCCCGCCCGGCCACCCTGGAACTGCTGCACAGCTACCGCGAAGGCCGGCGCCCCACCCGGTCGACCCGGATCCCACGTCAGAAGACCGGCCCGGGTCAGGGCGGACCCCGGCCGCTGCCGAAACCACCGGCTCGGCGAGGGTTCACGCTGACCGGCAGCACGGTTCCACTGGTTCGCTGGCTGGTCCTCGGCACGCTCGCCTTTCTGATCGGCTTTGTGCTGCTCGCGGCCACCCCACAGGCCCGGGCGGCGAGCGCCGGCCTTGGACTCGGCGAAGGCGTCTCCGGCCAGGACTTCGGTGCCCTGCTCCTGCGCGAGCTGTTCCTGCTCTGCGCGGCCGCTCTCGGGGCCTGCCTGACCGCGCTCTACCGGGTCGGCAAAGAGGTCGCCCGCGGCAGTTACGACCCGGAGTTCGACCACACCTTCCTGCAGCGGATCCTGCTCGGGATGGCGGCCGGGCTGGTGGTCGCCGAGCTGCTGCCGTTCGGCGCGGACGGTGACACCGGGCTGTCCACCCTGGGCCGGCCCGCGGTCGCGCTGGTCGGTGGGTTCGCCGCGGATGTCGCGCACAGCGTGCTGAGCCGGCTGGTCGCCGCCCTGGAAACGCTGTTCAGTGGCAACCAGGAGGACCAGAGCGACGCGTTGCGCGAATTGGCGCAGAAGCGCGCCGAAGAGGTGCTCGCCCAGGCGGACAAGGCGGCGCTGAACAAACTGCTGGAGATCCGCCGGATCGCCTCCTCCGGCGCTCCGACCCGGGCGATCATCGAGGAGATCGACCGGATGATCACCATGGTCGCGGCACCGGTCTGAGTCCGGTCCGAGTCGCGGCTGAGCTGCGGGCTCATCCGCGGTCAGGGCCGGGTGACGTTGGGGATCCGGGAGGGCGGACCGGTGGTGTCCGGACAGGCGAATAGTATTCGGCCATGGCTGCCAGTCCAGAGTTCATCTACACCGATCTCCTGCCCGCCGCGCCCGAGGCCAGCACCGACGAGACCCCGTACCGGCTGCTGAGCACGGCAGGGGTACGGGAGATCGAGGTCGGCGGACGGCGGTTCCTCGAGGTCGCCCCCGAGGCGCTTGCGCTGCTGACCGAGACCGCGATGCACGACATCTCCCACTACCTACGCCCGGCCCACCTGGCTCAACTCGCCCGGATCCTGGACGACCCCGAGGCCAGCCCGAACGACCGGTTCGTCGCGCTCGACCTGCTGCGCAACGCCAACGTCGCGGCCGGCGGGGTGCTGCCGATGTGCCAGGACACCGGCACCGCGATCGTGATGGGCAAGCGTGGCGCCCAGGTGATCAACGCACCGGGGGAGCCGGACGGCGTCTTCGCCGGGGCTCAGGTCAGCGACGAGGAGGCGCTCAGTCGCGGCGTTTTCAATGCCTACACCAAGCTGAACCTGCGGTACTCGCAGTTGGCACCGCTGACGATGTGGGACGAGAAGAACACCGGCACGAACCTGCCGGCCCAGATCGAGATCTACGCCGACACCACGCCGGGGCACGAGAACGCCTACAAGTTCCTGTTCATGGCCAAAGGTGGCGGCAGCGCGAACAAGTCGTTCCTCTATCAGGAGACCAAGGCCGTCCTGAACCCGGAGCGGATGCTGGCCTTCCTGGACGAGAAGCTGCGCTCGCTCGGCACCGCTGCCTGCCCGCCGTACCACCTGGCGATCGTGGTCGGCGGTACCAGCGCCGAGTACGCCCTGAAGACCGCCAAGTACGCGAGCGCCAAGTACCTGGACTCGCTGCCCACCTCCGGATCGGCGTCCGGCCACGCGTTCCGCGACCTCGACCTGGAGCTGCAGGTACTCGAGCTGACCCGGCAGTTCGGGATCGGCGCCCAGTTCGGCGGCAAGTACTTCTGCCACGACGTCCGGGTGGTCCGGCTACCCCGGCACGGCGCTTCCTGCCCAGTCGCGATCGCCGTCTCCTGCAGCGCGGACCGGCAGGTGCTCGGCAAGATCACCGCCGGGGGCGTGTTCCTGGAGCAGTTGGAGACCGACCCAGCGCACTACCTGCCGGAACCCTCCGAAGAGCAACTGGAGGATGACGTCATCAAGATCGACTTGAACCGGCCGATGGCCGAGATTCGGGCCGAGCTGACCAAGTACCCGGTGAAGACCCGGCTGTCGCTGTCCGGGCCGCTGGTGGTGGCGCGCGACATCGCGCACGCCAAGATCAAGGACCGGTTGGACGCCGGTGAGCCGATGCCCGACTACCTGCGTGATCACGCCGTCTATTACGCCGGACCGGCCAAGACTCCGGCCGGTTATGCCTCCGGCGCCTTCGGGCCGACGACGGCCGGCCGGATGGACTCCTATGTGGAGCAATTCCAGGCCGCCGGCGGCTCGCTGGTGATGCTGGCCAAGGGCAACCGGTCCAGCGCGGTGACCCGGGCCTGTGCCGCGCATGGTGGCTTCTACCTCGGCTCGATCGGCGGTCCGGCGGCGCGGCTGGCGCAGGACTGCATCCGCAAGGTCGACGTCCTGGAGTACGCCGAACTGGGGATGGAAGCGGTGTGGCGGATCGAGGTCGAGGACTTCCCGGCGTTTGTCGTCGTTGATGACAAAGGCAACGATTTCTTCGCCGAAGTGACCAAGCCCATGGCGACGAGCATCCCGCGACGGGCCGGAATGCCGCCGAAGGGCTGATCAACTGCGACTTCGTCGCTCAGGAACTTGTCACGTTGGCGTGAGCCATGTCACGGTGACCCTCCGGCTTGGTGTCGATTTGTCGGAGGTCAGGAGATTTCACGTTGGGACGCAACGTCAGACCCCGGACGGCTGACGAGCCGACCAGGGCCAGCATCGTCGACGTCGCCCGTCGGGCGGGCGTCTCGGTGGCGACGGTCTCGCGCGCGCTGAGAGATCTGCCGAACGTTTCCGTGGACACCCGGGAGCGGGTGTTGATCGCCGCCCACGAGCTGGAGTACACCGCCTCCCCGCTGGCGGCTGCCCTGGTCACGGGGAGGACCCGGTCGGTCGGAGTGATCGCTGCGGACGCCGACAGCTGGTTCTTCGCCGAGGTGCTGCGCGGTCTCGAGGAAGGCCTGCGCGACCGGGGCTACGACCTGGTGCTGCACGTGCTCCCGGCAGGCCTGCGCCGGGAACAGTTCTTCATCGGACTGCCGGTCCGCCGTCGGGTGGACGCCCTGGTCGTGGCCGGTCTCCGGCTGACCGACGCCGAACTGCGCACGCTGCGTCAGCTCCGGCTGCCGATCGCCTGCGTGGCCGAGTCGCTGGACGGCGTGCACACCGAGCGAATCGACAACGAGGCCGCCGCCCAGCTTGCCGTTGAGCACCTGATCGGCCTCGGGCACACCCGGATCGCGATGATCGGCGGCGCGCCCGACGGTCACGAGCTGAGCGCTCCGGCCGCCCGGACCCGCGGATACCGGGCCGCGCTGGTCGCTGCCGGGCTGTCTCCGGGACCGGTCCGCGACGGCGGCTTCACCCCGGCCGGCGGCGCGGCGGCGATGGCCGAACTGCTGGATTGCCCGGACGGGCCGCCGTCCGCGGTGTTCTGTCAGTCGGACGAGATGGCCTTCGGTGCCTTGCAGACGCTTCAGCGGGCCGGGATCCGGGTTCCGGACCAGGTCTCGGTGGTCGGGTTCGATGACCATGAACTGGCCGACGCCTTCCAACTGACGACCGTCGGCCAGCCGATCTCGGCGCAGGGCGCAGCGGCTGCTCGCTGGCTCACCGCCGGACTCGAAGCCCTCCAGCCTTCGGTGGGTCAGCCGAGCGCCGCCGATTCGCTGCACCCGGTGCGGCTGGTGCGGCGCGGTTCCACCGCCCCGCCGTCGACCGCGCCGCTGCCGATTGTCAGCTCGCAGCGCTGACCGGATCCCAGCGCTGGAGTTCCTCGCGGGTCGGCGGGTCGGCACCGGGCCGGGTGCAGGTCAGGGCGGCCGTCCGGACGGCGTGACGAAGTAGCGGGCCGAGTGCGGCGGGATCGGACCTGCGCAGGTCCTCCACCCGGTCCGGGCGCAGCAGCCCGGCGCCGTCGAGGCCGTCCAGCAACCCGGCCATCAGGGCGTCACCGGCGCCCACGGTGTCGGCGACAACGATCTGCGGCGCTGCCACCTCCACTACGCCGGAGGCCAGCACGCCGACCGCGCCGCTGCTGCCGCGGGTCACCACCACCAGGGCCGGGCCGGTGGCTCGCCAGGTCTCGGCCACCTGCAGCGGGTCGATGCCGGGCAGCAGCCATTCCAGGTCCTCGTCGCTGACCTTGACCACGTCGGACGCCCGGACGATTCGCTCGATCCGTTCCAGGGCACTTTGCGGGTCGCCCATCAGCGCAGGCCGGGCGTTCGGGTCGTAGCTGACCAGGGACCGTCGGCCGACTGCTTCGATCAGCCGGAGCACGTCGTCACCGCCGGGGGCCAGGGTGGCGGCGATCGAGCCGGTGTGAACCGCCCGGGCGGCGCTGGTGCCGGCGTTCTCCGGCAGTGCCCAGTGCAGGTCGAACTCGTATGTCGCGATGCCGGCGGGGTCCAGGTGCGCGGTCGCGGTTGAGGTGGGCTCCGCGGTGACAGAGCCGTCGACCAGTCGGACGCTGGAGGCCTCCAGATGCCGACGGATCAGTCGACCGCGTTCGTCGCTGCCGATCCGGGTCAGCAGCCGGGTGGTGACGCCGAGACGACCCAGCCCGAGAGCGACGTTGGCCGGGCTGCCACCGGCATGCTCGACCGCGGGCTGGCCCGGCTTGGAAACGATGTCGACCAGGGCTTCACCGATGACCAGTACGTCCTGCACGCCGCCTCCTTGCGTCGCGTGACCGATGCTTTTGCTCGCCGATCAGTGACGAGGGGCCCGGGTACGTCAATCGATCGTAGAGCTTCCCTAGGATGACCGGGTGACCGAGACCGAGAGCGAAGTACGGCGACGCCGATCGCTCAACACCTCGCCGCGAGACATGCTGCTCTCGATGGCCGTGATCATCGGATTGATCTTGGTCTTCCTGCTGCTGGTGCCGAGGCCGAACAAGATCCCCGAGCGCACTCTGGACGTGACCGCCGCCGCCCGGAATGCGGTCAGCGCGCTCGGGTTCACCCCGGCGAACCCGACCCTGCCCGAGGGTTGGACCGCGCGCACGGCCGACGTGCAGCGCGGCACTGACCGGCTGCCGACCTGGCACCTCACCTACACCTCGCCGTCCGGGTTCTACGTCGGTGTCCAGCAGACCTCGAAGGCGACCGCGAACTGGGAAGCCCGACAGGTCACCGACGGCGCGGAGCAGGGCACCATCACGGTCGGCGGCAAGACCTGGGTGGTCCGCAGCCGGACCGACCGCGGGATCACCAACTGGGTGCTGCGCGCGCCGCCGATCACCACCGTGGTCACCGGCACCGCCCCGGAATCGGAGTTGGCCCTGTTCGCCACCGCCGTCGCCGCCACCACCTGACCCGCCCTACCCCTGATCCAGGGTCAGCACCGGTTTGGACCGTAATCCGGCCTCAGAAACCCCCGATGAGCGTTCCAAACCGGTGCTGACCATCGCCAAACACGGTTGGAGTCGGGTGCTGGACACGGCTTACGCTTGGGGGGTGACCGAGCCGGATCAGAAACAGTCGAGCCCGAAGCGGTCGAGCCGGAAGCCGGCCGAGCAGACAAGCGCAGCCGGGCAGGCCTTCCCGGAGGAGCAGACCGGCACACCGGTCTCCGACGAGTTCGCCGAGCTGTCGTACGAGCAGGCTCGGGACGCACTGATCGACGTCGTCCGGCGGTTGGAGAGCGGCGCCGAGACGCTGGAGGAGTCGCTTGCGCTCTGGGAGCGCGGTGAGGCGCTGGCTCGGCATTGCGAGCAGTGGCTGGCCGGTGCACAGGCCAAGCTGGACGCTGCCCGCGCACCCGGCGACGGCGAGTAGCCCACGGCCCACGTCACCTCTCGCCTTGCTTCACCCTGGCCTTCGTCACCTCTGGCCTATGTCACCTCGGTGGCGATCTCGCCGCCGTCCACCCGCAGGCGCAGCTTGTCGCCCGTCGTCACGTCCTCGGGCGAGCGGACCACTCGCCCGTCAGCGGTCTGCGCGACCGCATATCCCCGGGCCAAGGTCGCGGCCGGGGACAGCGCCCGGACCCGATGCCGCAAGTGCTCCACGTCCTGCGCGGCATGGGTGAAACGAGAGCGAGCGGCCCGGGTGGCCCGATCGCGGGCGGTGCTGAGTTCGTCGGCGAAGCTGCGCAGCAGCCGGCCCGGGTCGACCATCACCGGGCGCGAGCGCAGCCCCTGAACGATCGCCGTCTCCCGGGCCAGCCGACCGCGCAGCGCATCCTCGGCCCGCCGCCGAGCCTGCCGGACCTCGGCGATTTCGGCCAGTACGTCCGGAACGATGCGCTTGGCGGCGTCGGTAGGAGTGGAGGCCCGCAGATCGGCGACCAGGTCGAGCAATGGCTGGTCCACCTCGTGACCGATCGCGCTGACCAGCGGGGTCGTGCAGGCCGCCGCGGCGCGGACCAGGGTCTCGTTGCTGAACGGCAGCAGGTCCTCGATCGAACCACCGCCCCGGGTGATCACGATGACGTCGACCTCGGGGTTACGGTCCAGGTCCCGCAGCGCCTCGACCACCTCGGTCACTGCCTTCGGGCCCTGGACGGCCACGGTGCGGATCTCGAACCGGACGGCGGGCCAACGCCGCCGGGCGTTCTCCACCACATCCCGTTCGGCGGCCGAGGCGCGACCGCAGATCAGGCCGATCACCTGGGGCAGGAACGGCAGGGCACGCTTGCGGTCCAGCGCGAAGAGCCCCTCGGCCGCGAGGATCCGGCGCAGGTGCTCCAACTGGGCGAGCAGTTCGCCGACCCCGACCGGGCGGAGCTGGTCGGCCACCAGGCTGAGCGAGCCGCGCCGGGGCCACAGCTGGGCCCGAGCGTGGATCACTACCCGGGAACCGTCCGGCAACGGCACGGCGAGGTTGTCCAGTACCCGCGAGTGCACGGTGACGTTGAACGAGAGGTCGACGTCCGGGTCCCGGAGGGTCAGGTAGCAGGTGGTCTGGCCGGGACGGCGGGTGAGCTGGACGACCTGACCCTCCACCCAGACCGCGGGGGCCTTGCTGAGGTAGTCCGTCAACTTGGCCGAGAGCAGCCGGACCGGCCACGGCTGCTCGGCGGTGGTCTCGCCCGCGGTCGCCGGGATCGTTCTGACGGGCGGGGTACTCATAAGAGTGACCCTAGCCAGCGGCGCTCGGTACCTGCCACGTACGGCGGGATCGGAGCCGCCACTTACGATGGGTGGGTGAGTCAACCGAGTTCTGCGTCCGTCGGTCCCGCCGAGTACTCCGCTACTGAGACCAGTGGCCGGGTGCTGCTGGCCGCCCCGCGCGGCTACTGCGCCGGCGTGGACCGGGCGGTCATCGCCGTTGAAAAGGCCCTGGACCTGCACGGCGCCCCGGTCTACGTGCGCAAGGAGATCGTGCACAACCGGCACGTGGTCTCCTCGCTGCAGCGGCGAGGGGCGATCTTCGTCGACGACACCGACGCCGTCCCGGAGGGCGCATTGGTGATCTTCTCCGCACATGGGGTGTCACCGATGGTGGTCGAGGCCGCGCATCGGCGGAACCTGCGGACGATCGATGCCACCTGCCCGCTGGTCACCAAGGTGCACAAGGAGGCCGTCCGGTTCGCCTCCGACGACTTCGACATCCTGCTGATCGGCCACGCCGGTCACGAGGAGGTCGAGGGCACCGCGGGCGAGGCGCCCCAGCACATCCAGATCGTCAACGGTCCTGAGGACGTTGACCAGGTCGTCGTCCGTGATCCCGAGCGCGTGGTCTGGCTGTCGCAGACCACGCTGTCGGTGGACGAGACGATGGAGACCGTGCGGCTGCTGCGCGCGCGGTTCCCGAAGCTGCAGGACCCGCCGAGTGACGACATTTGCTACGCGACCCAGAACCGCCAGGTGGCGGTGAAGAAGATCGCTCCGGAGAGCGACCTGGTGATCGTCGTCGGCTCGAGCAACTCCTCGAACTCGGTCCGGCTGGTGGAGGTGGCGCTGGAGCATGGTGCCCGGGCCTCGTACCGGGTGGACTTCGCCAGCGAGATCGACCCGGCCTGGCTGGAGGGTGCGCACACGATCGGTGTGACCTCCGGCGCATCGGTGCCGGAACTCCTGGTCCGCGAGGTGCTCGAGTTCCTGGCCGCGCACGGTTACCCGGCGGCCGAGGAAGTGGTCACCGCCGAGGAAGACCTGCTCTTCTCGCTGCCGAAGGAGCTTCGCCGAGACATCAAGGCAGCCAAGGCGGCGGCTGCGTCGGCCGGTCCGACCGCTGCGACTCCATAGGCGACGCCATGGAGACGACTCCCTAGAGACGACTCCCTAGAGACGACTCCCTAGGGACGGCTGCGGAGCGGATTCCGTCGCGCCCACGTCGGCGCGGGTTCCGCTGTGCAGAAGTACCGCGCCGTCACCGTGCGATCACCGGAATCACGTGTTTACAGTGGCATTCCGGACGCACATTGAGGTGCACCGAGACGAGCACCTCCTGGGCGTCGACACCTTCAGCAGAGTGAAGGGATGAATGCTGATGCCAGGCAACAGGGGAGTTGCATATATGGGCCCCGGCAAGGTCGAGGTCCAAGAGATCGACTATCCGAAGCTGGAACTTCAGGACGGGCCGGGCGTCAACCCGGCCAATGTCGGCCGAAAATGCAACCACGGCGTGATTCTCAAGGTCGTCACCACCAACATCTGCGGTAGCGACCAGCACATGGTGCGCGGCCGGACGACGGCACCGCACGGTCTCATCCTCGGCCACGAGATCCTCGGCGAAGTGGTGGAGACCGGGCCCGACGTGGAGTTCATCAAGGTCGGCGATCTCTGCTCGACCCCGTTCAACATCGCCTGCGGTCGTTGCCGCAACTGCAAGGAGGGCAAGACCGGGATTTGCCTGAACGTGAACCCGGCCCGCCCGGGCGCCGCCTACGGGTACGTCGACATGGGTGGCTGGGTCGGTGGTCAGGCCGAGTACGTGATGGTGCCGTACGCCGACTTCAACCTGCTGCGCTTCCCCGACAAGGACCAGGCGATGAGCAAGCTCACCGACCTGACCATGCTGTCGGACATCTTCCCGACCGGGTACCACGGAGCGGTGACGGCCGGGGTCAGGCCGGGTTCGACGGTGTACATCGCCGGCGCAGGCCCGGTCGGGCTCGCGGCCGCGGCCGGTGCGCAGTTGCTCGGTGCGGCGGTGGTGATCGTTGCGGACCTGATTCCGGAGCGGCTGGCTCAGGCGAAGAGCTTCGGCTGCGAGGTGGTCGACGTCTCCAAGGCTGACCCGAAGGACCAGATCGAGCAGATCCTCGGCGTTCCGGAGGTGGACGCGGCCGTCGACGCCGTCGGCTTCGAGGCCCACGGTCATGGCGCGGACGCCGCCAAGGAGGCGCCCGCGACAGTGCTGAACTCGCTGATGGAAGTCACCGCGGCCGGCGGCGGGATCGGCATCCCGGGGCTGTACGTCACCGGAGACCCGGGCGGCATCGACGAAGCCGCGAAGGTCGGCTCGCTGTCGCTCAGTCTGGGCACTGGATGGGCGAAGTCGCTGTCCTTCGTCACCGGTCAGTGCCCGGTGATGCGGTACAACTTCTACCTGCAGCGGGCGATCCTGCACGACCGGGTGCAGATCGCGAAAGCCGTTAATGCAACGGTGATCTCGCTCGACGACGCGCCTCGGGGCTACGCCGAGTTCGACCAGGGCGCGGCAAAGAAGTACGTCATCGACCCGCACGGGATGGTCGCCTGACGCGTTTCCTGAATGGCGGTTAGCCCCTGAATGGCTGTGATTCAGGGCAGTTGACCTTGAAATCACAGCCCTGACGGGGGCTAACCGTCTGGGTCGGGCGGGGAGGGTCAGGAGGCTGCTGAATGGCTGTCGGCCGCGTGGCTGTCGGTCAGTAACTCCAGAGCCGTCAACGGGCGCGGACTCTCCGTCAGCGGGGTGACCGGAGGCAGCACAGTGTCCGACACCTGTAGCTCCTGCATCCGTCGGGCAGTCACCAGGACCCGCCGTTCCAGCGTTCCGACCAGCGCGTTGTAGTCCTCCACCACCCGGTGCAGGTCGCGACCGAGTTTGCTGGCGTGCTCGCCGAGGCCGCCCAGTCGCCGGTACAGCTCGCTACCCACCTCAAAGAGTTCCCGGGCATTGCCGCTGACCGCCTCGGACTGCCAGGTCAGAGCCACCGTCCGGAGCAGGGCGAGCAGGGTGGTGGGCGTCGCCAGCACCACCCGGCGGCTCATCGCGTGCTCCAGCAGGGACGGGTCCGCCGTGCAGGCCGAGGCGAGGAACGCCTCACCAGGCACGAAGCAGACCACCAACTGCGGAGTCGGCTGGAACGCCGTCCAGTACTCCTTTGCTGCCAGTCCGTCGACGTGCGCGCGAAGGGCCTTCGCATGGGCGACGGAGGCGACCTGCTGGGCGGCGTCGTCCCGTTCACTCGCTTCCAGGAATGCCGCCAGCGGGGCCTTGGCATCGACGACGATCTGTTTGCCGCCGGGGAGCCGTACGACGAGGTCGGGCCGGACTCCCACGCCGTCCGGAGTCCGGCCGACGGCCTGCGGCAGGAAATCGACCCGAGGCAGCATCCCAGCGTGCTCCACCACCCGGCGCAGCTGAACCTCACCCCAGGCACCGCGGGAGGTGGGCGAGCGCAGGGCACCGGCCAGCGCGGCGGTCTGTACCCGCAGCGACTCACCGGACGAACGGACGGCAGTGATCTGCTCGTCCAGCCGGGAGAACTGCTCCACTCGGTCGCGTTCCAGCGTTACCACCTGGCGTTCGACCCGTTGCAGGGTGGCCGCCAGCGGCGACAGTGTGGCGGCGAGCTCCCGGTCCTGCCCGGAGGCGGCCTCCAGGTCGGTGATCCGCTCGCGGAGCAGATCCCGCTCGGCGGCCAGCCCGGACTGCCGGGCCCGGAACATCGGCCCGGAGGCGAACACGGCCAGGCCGGCCCCGAGCAGCAGGCCGAGGAGAAGGCCGATCAAGAGGGCCACGGTCGTTGTCATGCCGGTCAGGTTGTCAGGCACCACCGACATTTTGGCCAGCCCCTGGGTGGCTCGACGCCGGTGGTGGGCGCGGGCGGGTCGGAACGCCCATTAACCTTGACACTCGTGGCACTTACCATCGGCATCGTCGGTCTCCCCAACGTCGGAAAGTCGACGCTCTTCAACGCCCTCACCAAGGCGAACGTGCTCGCGGCGAACTACCCGTTCGCCACCATCGAGCCCAACGTCGGCATCGTTCCGCTGCCCGATCCACGGCTTGCCGAGCTCGCTCGCGTGTTCAGCAGCGAGAAGCTGGTCCCGGCGGCGGTGTCCTTCGTCGACATCGCGGGCATCGTGAAGGGCGCCAGCGAGGGTGAAGGGTTGGGCAACAAGTTCCTCGCCACGATCCGCGAGGCGGACGCGATTTGCCAGGTGGTTCGGGCCTTCACCGATGACGACGTGATCCATGTGGCCGGCCGGGTGGACCCTGCGGACGACATCGAGACGATTCACACCGAGCTGATGCTTGCCGACCTGCAGACCCTGGACAAGGCAATCCCGCGGTTGGAGAAGGAGGTCAAAGGCAAGAAGACGGACAAGGCGATCCTGGAGGCCGCGCTGGCCGCGCAGAAGCTGCTGGGGGAGGGGACAACGCTGCACGCCGGAGCGGCCGCCGCCGGTATCGACCTGGCCGCGCTGCGTGAGCTGACCCTGATGACGTCCAAGCCCTTCATCTTCGTCTTCAACGTCGACGAGGACGGGCTCTCCGACGAGAAGCTGCAGACCACGATGCGTGAGCTGGTCGCTCCGGCTGACGCGATCTTCCTGGACGCCAAGCTGGAGTCGGAGCTGGTGGAGCTGGAGCCCGAAGAAGCCGCTGAGCTACTGGCGAGCGTCGGACAGACCGAGTCCGGCCTCGACCAGCTCGCCAAGGTCGGATTCCACACCCTCGGCCTGCAGACGTACCTGACCGCAGGGCCCAAGGAGTCGCGGGCCTGGACGATCCACCAGGGCTGGACGGCGCCGCAGGCGGCCGGCGTGATCCACACCGACTTTCAGCGCGGCTTCATCAAGGCTGAAGTTGTCGGCTTCGCCGACCTGATCTCCGCCGGCTCGATGGCCGAGGCGAAGGCCAGAGGCAAGGTTCGGATCGAGGGCAAGGATTACGTGATGGCGGATGGTGACGTCGTCGAGTTCCGCTTCAACGTCTAGCCAGGTTCCGGCACTGTGCGCTGACGGTGCTCAGAGCCAGGTGATCGGTGACGGAACGGCCTCGGCCGCCGCGGACCTGGCGGTCTCGATGTCTGGAAAGCCCTCGGAGTCCGGCCAGAAGCGCTCACCCTCGACCCATCCCGGTCTGTATCGCAGGTAGTAAGCGTGGCCTTCGGGATTCAGGATCGGACCTTCGCCGGGCTCCAGGGTTCCGTCGACCTCGGCCAGTGCGAACCAGAAGTCGAAGTCCAGGCGAACGATGCGGACCAGTGTCGGAACGGTTCCGTCGTACAGCCACTCACCAGATACCACGACCTCGGCCATGCGGGCAGGTTAGCGTCGTTGGCGAGCGGTTTCAGGCGATCCGTAGGCGCCGCTCGCCGAACGTGGCGGAGACCTCCAAGTGGCCGCCGAGAGCCTCGACGTAGGCACGCAGCGTTGAGAGCTCGGCTCGGTTCAGGTCTCCGCGTTCGATCTGGCTGATCCGAGGCTGCCCGACACCGAGGCGGCGGGCGATCTCCACTTGGGTGACGTTCTGCTCCTTGCGCACCTCGGCCAAAAGGTAGGCCCGGATCTGGTCTTCCTGTTGGCTTCGGCCCTGCGCGATGCTCTCTTCTCCCAGTCCGGCAGCGACCGCCTCGGCCCGCACTTCACGCCAATTCCTGCTCACGGTCTTACCTCTCGGTCTCGTTCGCCGGCGAGCCATTCGGTGTAGCGGTCAGCGATCGCTCTAGTATCAGTCCGAGCTAATGTATGCGTCAAGGGTGATAATTGGGTTTCCGAAAAACCGGTGGCGCTGGGACGCAGTGCCGCCCAGCATGACGACATGACGGTCGTCCAACGAGTGCTGGAGGCGGTGCGGTCCGCGCGGCCTGCCCTGGGCATGTCCACCTCGGTCGTTGCTGTTGATGGCTATGGCGGCGCCGGCAAGTCAACGTTGGCTGCTCGGCTCGGAGAGCTCTTGGCCGCCCAAGGGGTGCGCGTTGACCTGGTGCACACCGATGACTTCGCGTCGGCCGACAACCCGCTGAACTGGTGGCCGCGATTGATCTCCCAGGTGCTTCAACCGCTTCGCGCCGGAGCGGCGGCCCGGTACCAGCGCTACGACTGGGACTTGGGCCGCCTGGCCGAGTGGCATACGATCGAACCTGGTGGCCTCATCCTTCTCGAAGGCGTCTCGGCGTCCCGAAACGCTTTCCGGCCCTATCTCGGTCTGGCGGTATGGATCGAGACTCCGGCCGATGAACGGCTTCGACGCGGGCTTGAGCGGGATGGTGAGCAGGCGCGGGATCAATGGCGGCAGTGGATGGCTGACGAAACTGCCTGGGGCGAGGCCGAGCGGCCCTGGACCCGGGCCGATGTCGTCGTTTCGGGAGTCGAAGACCACGGCACGTCTGTGCCGCCCGTTCACCATGCATGATGTTGTTCGGCTGCGGAACCGGTGCTGAGCTACTGGATACGGAGGTTTCGGTGACCTTCCTCGGAGTCGATGCAGTCGTCGTCCGGGTCCCGTCCTTGGAGGCGGGGTTGGCGTTCTATCGGGACGCGCTCGGCCATCCGATCATCTGGCGTCGGCCGGACGCCGTCGGTCTCCGGATGGGCGACGGACAGGCCGAACTCGTACTCATCACGTCCATTGACGCTGAGACGGAGCTTCTGGTCGAGAACGTCGACGATGCCGTTGAGACGATCTCTAACGCCGGCGGATCCGTCGTCACAGCGCCTTTCGATATTGACGTCGGCCGCGTGGCTGCGGTTCGGGATCCGTTCGGCAATGTCCTGACCGTGCTCGACCTTTCCAAAGGCCGTTACGTCACTGCGGACGACGGAACCGTCACGGGTGTCCGCAAGGACTAGCTGACCGCCGACCTCGTCGGCCCGAGGTGACCAGTGAGCGACGTGACCAGTGAGCGGAGGCTATCCTCGCCGGATGAATCCACGGATGCTGGCAGTCGACGGCCTGGTCAACGCTCGCGATCTCGGTGGGCTGCCGCTGCTGCGTGGTGGACTGACGTCGTCCGGCGTTTTCTACCGCTCGGAGACCGCAGATCGGATCACCCCAACCGGCTGGAATCAGCTCCGGGAGAACGGGATTCGATCAATCGTCGATCTGCGTGCGCCGGGTGAGCGGGAACGGGATGTGCAGCCCCGGCCGGACTGGCTGACGACCGTGGCCGTTGATCTCGACGGCCCGGAAAACCGTGAGTTCTGGCCCTATTACGAGGATAGCGGGCTCGACGGAACCGCAGTCTACTTTCTACCTCACCTCGCGGCGATGCCCGAGCGGATCGGTTCAGTGCTCACGGCCCTGGCCGAAGCGCCCGAAGGTGGAGTTCTCTTCCACTGCATGAGCGGTCGCGATCGCACCGGGTTGACAGCGATGGTATTGCTCAGCCTGGTGGGCGTCCGGCCCGAGGCCATCATCGACGACTACCTGGAAACCATCCGTCTGGGCGGTGGTTTCGCGCTGACCACCAACGCCAAGTACGAATTGACGCCGATCGACGACTTGCTCGGCGGATACGGAACGACGGCAGAGAAGGCTTTTCGTGCTGCCCTGGAAGGCCTCGATCTGGACGAGGTGCTGCGCCGGGCCGCTCTGGCGCAGCACCTCCGCGAAACCCTTGAGACCTGGCGTGGCCGGCTCGGGCCGCGCGGGATCGGTTAAACGGGAGTGTCGCGACGGCGGAATCCGACCAGGCCGATGGCCGCCAGCGCCAGGGCCACAGCCGTGATCACCACCAGCGGCAGCAGCGTGAAGTCGTTCGCCGGGAGTGCGGGGGAGTGGTCGAAGGGGGACAGCCCGAGCACCCATTGCGGCAGGTTCAGCACGTCGCCGAGGAACCCCGCGACAATCATCGCGGCATACGCAGCCCAGGCGGCCAGCGCGGCTCGTGGCACGACTCCGTAGAGCAAGAGCGCCAGGCCGGCCAGGACCCACACCGCAGGCAAGTAGGCCAGAGATGCGCCCACCAGTCGTGGGAGAGTGCTGAAGTCCCCGACGATGATCCCGTAGATCACGGCCGTGCCCAGGCCGGTCAGGCCGAGCACGATCACGCTGCCGACAACGGCGATCACCAGATGGCTGCCGGCCCAGGCCGCCCTGGAGATGGGCGTCGCGAGCAGGAGTTCGGACCGCAGGCTGCCCTCCTCGGAAACCGTGCGAAGCACGGCCTGCACCGCGAAGCCACCGCCGATCAGGGCCAGCGTCAGCGCGGTGGTGGTGAAGAAGGCATCGGTCAGGGTCGCGCCGCCGTAAGCCGAGAAGTAGTCGGCCAATTCCTTGTTGTCCTGGACGAACTGGTCGATCTGATTGGCTACCGAGCCATAGGTGCCGCCGAGCACCACGAGGCCGACGCTCCAGCCGATCAGGCTGCCCCGCTGCAACCGCACGGCCAGCCCGAGCGGGCTGCTGAGCAGCGCTGAGGCCGTTGGGCGGCCCGGCCGTGGCTGGATCAGGCCAGCTCCCACGTCCCGGCGTTCGGTCAGGCGCCACGCCGCCGCAAAGGTCACCATGGTCGCCACAACCGGGACGACCAGGGTCCACCACTGCTCTCCGGCATACGGTCGCAGCTTCTGCGACCAGCCGATGGGGGACAGCCAGGAGACCGTGCCGTCGCCGATGTCGCCGACCGCCCGAAGCACGAACGACAGCCCGACCAGAGCCGCACAGCTGCCGTAGACCACTCGGGTGTTCTCGGTGATCTGAGCGGCCATGGCGGTGATCCCGGTGAAGACCAGCCCGAGCGCCAAGAAGGACACCCCGAAGGCGATGGAGCCGACCACCGGCAGGTCCTGGCCGATCAGGCCGAGGGTCACCAGCCCGGCGAGAACCACGTTCATGGCCGTGACCAGGATGAAGGCAGCGACCAGGGGTGCGTGCCGACCGAGGACGGTGGCCAACAGCAGCTCGGTGCGGCCGTTCTCTTCTTCGACCCGGGTGAAGAAGCCGAACATGAAGATGCTCATCAGGCCGACCAGGACGAGCCCGGTCGTGCCGGTCTGGAAGGCGATCTGCCCGCCCATCGTATTGAGCGCCTGCGGCGGACCGTTGAAGACGATCGCCGCCACGTTGTCCTGCGAGAGGGCGGCGACCTTGTCCAAGGATTCCTGAGTCGGGTACAGATTCTTGACGCTGACGGCGGTGAAGATGACGAGAAGCTCAATGCCGAGGACCCACACCAGCATCCGCACCCGAGCCCGCCGAAGCCCGAACCGGACCAGCGTTCCGGTCCCGGTGAGAGCGCTCATCTGGCAACCTCTTCCGCGCTCTTGACTTCTTCCGCACCCTTGACGGCCACACCGTCGTGCGCCAACACATCCCCGTACTGGCGCAGGAACAGCTCCTCGAGCGTCGGCGGCTGGCTGGTCAGCGAGCGCAGCCCCAGCTCGGTAAGGGCTCGAACGGCCTCGTCGAGATGGTCGGTGTCCACGTCGAAGCGGGCTCGGTGGTTTTCGACCTTGAGGCCGTGGACGCCCGGAAGGCGGTCCAGCCCGGTCGGAGGCCGCACCGTGTCGGCGGTGATCGCGGTCCGGGTGAGGTGGCGCAGATCGGTCAGGGTTCCGCTCTGCACCGTGCGCCCGGCGCGGATGATGCTGACCCCGTCACAGAGCGCCTCGACCTCGGCGAGGATGTGGCTGGACAGCAGCACGGTCCGGCCCTCGGTCTTGATTTCGCGGATGCACTCCTGAAAGACCGCTTCCATGATCGGGTCCAGGCCCGAGGTGGGCTCGTCGAGGATGAGCAGCTCCGCCGACGACGACAAGGCGGCGACGAGGGCCACCTTCTGCCGGTTGCCCTTCGAGTAAGTGCGGGCCTTCTTGCGCGGATCGAGTTCGAAGCGTTCGAGCAACTCGGCCCGGCGCCGGGCATCGAGGTCACCTCGAAGCCGACCGAGCAGATCGATGACCTCCCCGCCACTGAGCTTGGGCCAGAGGTTGACGTCGCCAGGGACATAGGCGAGGCGGCGGTGCAGGTTGACGGCGTCCCGCCAGGGATCACCGCCGAACAGCCTGGCGCGACCGGTATCGGCCCGCAGCAGGCCCAACAGCACACGGATCGTGGTGGTCTTGCCGGATCCGTTGGGCCCGAGGAATCCGTGAACCGTACCCTCTTCAACCAAAAGGTCGAGTCCGTCCAGTGCTCGGGTGGAGCCGAAGGTCTTGACCAGGCCTTCAAGTTCGATTATTGCGGTCATGACAGGTACGCTACACATGCTTCACAAAATTGTGAAGCATGTGATTTGTTTGAACAGGAGAGCGAATGGATGCCGCGGAGGGCCCGCACGTCGACATCCTTCGGGTGATCGAGCGCTTCGCCCTGCTCTTGACGGAGAGCGGCGTGCCTCGCATGCCGGCCCGAGTGTTTGCCTACATGCTGGCCGACGACATCGATCGGCACACCGCAGGCGAACTGGCCGCCGGACTACGGGTGAGCCCGGCTGCCATCTCCGGCGCGGTGCGCTATCTGCAGCAGGTGGGTCTCGTGGTCCGCGGTCGCGAGCCGGGCGCCCGAGTCGACCACTACCGCCTGCACGGCGAAGACCTCTGGTACGAGATGTACGTCAGTCGGATGGCACTTCTGGACAGCTGGGATACCGCGTTGGGCGAGGCAGCTGACCTGCTCGGGCCTGGGCGCCCGGGCACTGACCGACTGCGCGAGTCCCAGGAGTTCTTCGCCTTCATCAAGGCCGATTTGCCCGACATGCTGGACCGCTGGCGCAAGCGTCGCCACGAGTACCGACAGCGCGGCGCCTAGGCAAGCCGCGCAAGCGTGGTTCGGGGGTCTTGATCAGTCGCCGTTGGGTCAGTCTCGTTCCAGGCGGGCCCGGATCGACTTGTGGCCGATGTGCCAGCCCTTGGACTCCTCGCAGTAGAAGGTGTCCATGGCCCCGCGCTCCAGGCCCTCTTTGACCTCGACGCTGCGAGCGGCCGCAAGCGCCGGTCCCTGTCCGTTGTGCACGGACTTTTGATGCACTGGGCAGCGGTCGGGGGCCTCCCGGACGACCCGCCACTTCTTGCCCCTGCCCATGTCTGTCTACCGTCCTGCCTGCACTTCGATTCCCACGCTCCGGTCCGAGGAGCACGCAGTCAACGGTACGGGCAGGTTGAACGGCTCCCGAACAGGTCGCGTCCCGGTGTCTCAGTCCGTTACTGAGGGTCGTGACCGCGCTTCAGAGGCTTCGGCATGATGGCAGGCCAGGCTTACACCTGGGTGATATTTCCGTTTTCTGCCGCGAGGTGGTTGCTTTTCGTGCCACTCCCGTTGACCCTGGGATCGCAGCGTCACATCTCGGTAACGCTCCGTCCACGAGCTTGCGTGTGCGGCCGCCGGGCGATTTATTGGCTCTAGGTACGGTCCCGCAGCTCAGGAGAGGATGTCACTTGAGCAGTGCGAGGCCCCGGCTGCGTGTGCTTTGTTCGCTGATCGCCGGAGCGCTGATCCTTCTCACCGGCTGCACCGGCTCGGACGGTGACAGCAGCGACGGTGGTACTGAAACCACGCAGACCACTGCGCCGTTCACGGTCGGGTATGCCAGCGGGGCGGAGTTCAACTCCTACAACAACAATTCGGCCGACACGGCGTCGGTGGCCAACGCGGTAGTGCTGAACCAGGTGCTGCGCGGCTTCTGGTACGCCGGCCCGACCGGCGAAGTGGTGCCGGACGCCGAGTTCGGCACGTTCGAGCAGGTGACCAGCAACCCGCTGACGGTCCGCTACATCTTCAACGCCAAGGCGAAGTGGTCGGACGGCAACCCGATCGACTGTGACGACGCCGTCCTGGCCTGGGCGGCCAACAGCGGGCGGTGGCCGACCGGCAAGCGGGACGCGGACACCGGGACCAAGCTCACCGCGTTCTCCTCGTCCCGACCGGGCGCCTGGGCCAATGTCGAGCCGCCGAAGTGCGCCGATGGCGACCACTCGTTCACCGTGACCTACGACACTGTGTACGCGGACTGGTCGTCGTTGTTCGGTGCGGGCACGATCCTGCCGGCGCACATCGTCGAGAAGGAATCGCGGGTTCCGGACATCATCGCCGCCGTCAAAGCGGACAGCACCAAGACGATGATCAAGGTCGGCGACATCTACGACAGCCTCTGGCTGTTCAAGCCCGGCGAGTACAAGACCGCGGTCAGCCCCTCCGCCGGTCCCTACCAGGTGTCCAGCTGGCAGGCCGGGAAGTCGATCACGCTGAAGCCCAACCCGAAGTGGTGGGGCACCGCCCCGAAGCCGGCCGGCGTGGTGATCCGCTTCATCGCCCAGGACGCGCAGGTCGATGCGCTCGCGAAGGGCGACGTCCAGGTGATCGACCCGCAACCGACCGCCGAGTTGCTGGCTCAGCTGCGGGAGCAGGCCTCGATGGTCAAGTTCACCATGCACGACTCGTTCACCTGGGAGCACCTCGACTTCAACTTCGCCGGCCAGTTCAGGTCGAAGGCGCTGCGCACGGCGTTCGCCAAGTGCGTGCCTCGCCAGCAGATCGTGGACAACCTGATCAAGCCGCAGAACACCACCGCGCAGGTGCTCCAGTCCCGGTTCAAGCTGCCGTTCCAGCCGGGCTACGACGCGTTCACCAATCTCGGCGGTCAGGCGTACAACACGGTCGACATCGCCGGGGCGAGGAAGATCCTGCAGACCGAGCGCAAGGTCGGGATGAAGGTCAAGATCGCTTATGCGACGCCGAATCCGCGCCGGAAGGCGGAGGTGGACCTGATCCGGGACTTCTGCGGGCAGGCCGGGTTCACCGTGGTGGACGGCGGGACCAACGCCTTCTTCGGTGGTTCGTTGCTGCGTGGTGAGTTCGACGTCGCGCTCTTCGCCTGGACCGGGTCGCCGCTGCTCACCCAGGGCTACGCCACCTACCTGACCAAGGGCGCGCAGAACAACGGCAACTACAGCAACGCCCAGGTCGATCAGTTGCTCAAGCAGCTGTACTCGGAGCTCGACCCCGACAATCAGCAGCGGCTGCTGACCGAGCTGGACCGCACGCTCTGGTCCGACCTGGCGACGATGCCGTTGTTCGCCTTCCCCGCTCTGCTGGCGACCACGCAGAAGATCGACGGCGTCCAGTACAACCCGAGCGCTTCCGGGGTCACCTACAACGTCAACGATTGGTCCCTGAAGCAGTAGCGAGGGAGGAAGGACCTACGCTTCGGGGCGTGATCGAATCGCCGCCCCTGCTGGTGGTCGGCGGGGCCGTCGTCGACGACCTCGACCGGCCACGCACGCTGCTGGCCGCGCGCCGGACCGAACCACCCCGGTTGGCCGGCGGCTGGGAGCTGCCCGGCGGCAAGGTGGAGCCGGGGGAGGAGCCGCTGGCCGCCCTGCATCGCGAGCTGGCCGAGGAGCTCGGGGTCGAGGTGGAGGTCGGGGCCGAGGTGCAGGCACCGGATGGCGGGGGCTGGTCGCTGCCGCCGTCCTATCTGATGCGGGTATGGCTGGTGAAGATCACCAAGGGGGTGCCGGCGCCGATCGAGGACCATGACGCCATCCGGGTCCTGGAGATCGGGCAGTGGCTGGACGTCGCCTGGCTGCCGGCCGACGTCCCGATCATCAAGGCCTTGATCGCGCGTGCCGAATTGCTCTGATCAAGGCACTGATCAATGCTCCGATTGGCGTGCAGCCTGCAGTGACGCCGGACACACCCCTGGTAGCGCGTAGCATTGGGTGACCCCGCCCCCCACCGGATCGGCCATCCCGCATGCCTACGCGTACCCGTGACGACCTGCGCAACGTCGCCATTGTTGCCCATGTCGACCACGGCAAAACCACCCTTGTTGACGCCATGCTGTGGCAGACCGGATCTTTCGGCGACCACCAGCATGTCGACGAGCGAGCGATGGACAGCAATGACCTGGAGCGCGAGAAGGGGATCACCATCCTCGCCAAGAACACCGCCGTGCGGTGGGCAGGCGAGGGCGCGCCCGATGGGGGCGTCACCTTCAACATCATCGACACCCCTGGCCACGCCGACTTCGGTGGCGAGGTGGAGCGCGGGCTGAGCATGGTCGACGCGATCGCGCTGCTGGTCGACGCCTCGGAGGGGCCACTGCCGCAGACCCGGTTTGTGCTCCGCAAGGCGCTCGAGGCCAAGCTGCCGGTGATCCTCGTCGTCAACAAGGTGGACCGGCCGGACGCCCGGATCGCCGAGGTGGTGGACGAGACCTACGAGCTGTTCATGGACCTGGTGGACGGCACCGGCATGGACCCGGACGCGGTCCTCGCCTTCCCGATCGTCTACGCCTCGGCGCGCGCCGGCCGGGCCTCGCTGAACCGGCCGGAGAACGGTGAGCAGCCGGACAGCCCGAACCTGGAGCCGCTGTTCAGGACCATCCTGGACACCGTGCCGCCGCCGTCCTACGACGACAAGATGCCGCTGCAGGCGCACGTCACCAACCTGGACGCCTCGCCGTTCCTCGGTCGGCTCGCGCTCTGCCGGGTGCACAACGGCACGATCCGCAAGGGTCAGCAGGTCGCCTGGTGCCGCAGCGACGGCACGATCACCCGGGCCAAGGTCACCGAGCTGCTGATCACCAAGGCGTTGACCCGGACCCCGGCCGAGGAAGCCGGCCCGGGCGACATCATCGCCATCGCCGGCTTCCCGGACATCACCATCGGCGAGACCCTGGCCGACCCGGACGACCCGCACCCGTTGCCGCTGATCACCGTGGACGAGCCGGCGATCTCGATGACGATCGGCGCGAACACCTCGCCGCTGGCCGGCCGCGGGCCGACCAAGGCCACCAAGGTCACCGCCCGGCTGATCAAGGACCGGCTGGAGCGCGAACTGGTCGGTAACGTCTCGATCCGGGTGCTGCCGACCGAGCGTCCGGACACCTGGGAGGTCCAGGGCCGAGGCGAGCTGGCGCTGGCCATCCTGGTCGAGCAGATGCGCCGGGAGGGGTTCGAGCTGACCGTCGGCAAGCCGCAGGTGGTCACCCGCGAGGTCAACGGCAAGCTGCACGAGCCGTTCGAGCGACTGACCATCGACGCGCCCGAGGAGTACCTGGGGGTCGTCACGCAGCTGCTGGCGGTCCGCAAGGGCCGGATGGAGCAGATGACCAACCACGGCAGTGGTTGGGTCCGGATGGAGTTCGTGGTGCCCTCCAGAGGGCTGATCGGGTTCCGGACCGAGTTCCTCACCGACACCCGGGGCACCGGCATCGCGCACGCCACCTTCGAGGGCTACGAGCCCTGGGCCGGTGAGATCAAGACCCGCCCGTCCGGCTCGCTGGTCGCCGACCGCGCGGGCCCGGTGACCGGCTTCGCGATCACCAACCTGCAGGAGCGGGGAACGCTCTTCGTCGAGCCGACCGACATCGTCTACGAGGGCATGATCGTTGGTGAGAACTCGCGGATGGACGACATGGACGTGAACATCACCAAGGAGAAGAAGCTCACCAACATGCGCCAGTCCAGCTCGGACGTCTACGAGCGGCTGGTGCCGGCGCGGAAGTTCTCGCTGGAGCAGTGCCTGGAGTTCTGCCGGGACGACGAATGCGTCGAGGTGACGCCGGACGCCGTCCGGATTCGCAAGGTGATCCTGGACCAGACCGAGCGGGGCCGGAACACCGCGCGGGCCAAGCGCGCCTGATCTGGGCCCGAGCTGTGAGCCATCTGTGTCAGAGGACCTCCGTCGGCGTCAAATGATTTTAGGTCACGCTCGGTTACGATAGGTCGCCTAAACGTGATCGAATATGGACCGAGCGTGACCGAAACCGTCGAAAAGGGTCCCAGGCGCGGAGATCGTCCTGCCGTTGGGCGAATTAGGCGTGGTTTCGCCGTGCAAAATCCTGCTTGAAGCTGCATCCTTGACCGGATCGTAATCAGCGATCGTCGTCTTGCCTGCCCAGAATCAGGTACTAAGAGTGCGGACACCGCGAACCCTCGGCGGTCGCATCCCGATGCTCGGTGTCTGATCGGTGCCGTGATGTCGGAAACATAAGGAGAACTCTGGTGAAGCAGCGCAAGCTGATCGTTGCGAGCGCCCTGTTCGCGGCTGGGGCTCTGGCCCTGACCGCCTGTGGCGGGGGTAGCGATGACGCAGGTGGAGACACGGGCAGCAGCAGCACGGCTGCGGTCACGATCTACAACACCAAGCCGCAGAACGCCCTGATCCCGTCCAACACGAACGAGGTCGGCGGCGGCAACATTCTCGACAACGTGTTCCGTGGTCTGGTGACGTACAACCCGGACACCGCGGCTCCGGAGAACGCGATGGCTGAGTCCATCGAGTCCACCGACAACCTGGTCTGGACCGTCAAGCTGAAGTCCGGGCAGACCTTCCAGGACAACACCCCGGTGACGGCCGAGAGCTTCGTCAAGGCCTGGAACTGGGGCGCCTACGGTCCGAACGCCGCACTGAACAACTACTTCTTCGCCCCGATCAAGGGCTACGAGGACCTGAACCCGGCGGACCCGGACGAGGACGGCCCGAAGAAGGCGCCGGTACCTACGACCAAGGAACTGACCGGTCTGAAGGTGGACAGCGACACGCAGTTCACCGTCACGCTGAGCACTCCGCAGTCGTTCTTCCCGGTTGAGGTCGGCTACACCGCCTTCTACCCGCTGCCCGAGGCGTTCTACGCGGACACCGCGGCGTTCGGCAAGAAGCCGATCGGCAACGGCCCGTTCCAGATCACCTCCGGTGACGGCGACAGCGGCTTCACGCTGGAGAAGTGGGCCGGTTACAAGGGCGCCGACCAGCCGAAGATCGCCAAGGCGACGTTCAAGACGTACACCTCCGACGCGGCCGGCTACGCCGACCTGATCGCCGGCAACCTGGACTTCATGGAGCAGGTGCCGCCGTCGGCCCTGGTCGGTGACCAGTACCAGAAGGACCTGCCGGGTCGCACGTTGAACAAGCCGGTCGGGATCATTCAGACCGCGACCCTGCCGATGTACGTCAAGGGTTACGACGACCCGAACCTGGGCAAGGCGCTGTCGCTGGCGATCGACCGCGCGACGATCACCAAGTCCGTGTTCAACAATGGCCGGACCCCGGCCACCGGTTGGGTCTCGCCGATCGTTGAGGGCTACAAGCCCGGCGCGTGTGGCGAGTTCTGCACGTACGACCCGGCCAAGGCCAAGGAGTTCCTGGCCAAGTCCACGTTCAAGGGTCCGTTCTCGTACAGCTACAACGCTGACGGCCCGGGCAACAAGGAATCCGCCGAGGCGATCTGCAACAGCATCAAGAACGCCCTCGGTGTCGCTTGCCAGGCGAACCCGTACGTGGACTTCTCGACCCTGCGCAAGGACGAGGTCGCGAAGAAGATGAAGTCCGTCTACCGCACCGGCTGGCAGATGGACTACGCGTCGATCCAGAACTTCTTGGAGCCGCTGTACGCGACCGGCTCCAGCTCGAACGACGGTGGCTACTCCAGCCCGGAGTTCGACGCCCTGATCAAGAAGGCGAACGGCGAGAAGGGCGAGGCTAGCCTGGCGACGTACCAGCAGGCCGAGGCCGTTCTCTCGCAGCAGATGGCGATCATCCCGCTCTGGTACCAGTCGCAGCAGTCCGGCTGGTCCGAGCGGCTCAGCAATGTCAAGGTGACCCCGCGCAGCACGCTCGACCTCGTCGGGCTCACCGTCAAGTAAGTCGGTTCGCGGCATTGACGGGCGGCCGGTGACCGGTTTTAGGACTGGTCACCGGCCGCTCGTTCCCTCCTCGGAAAGGCAAGGTCACCTTGGCGCGGTACGTCGCCCGGCGCGTCTTACAGATGTTGCCGGTCATGATCGGTACGACCTTGCTCATCTTCGTGATGGTCTGGGCCCTGCCGGGTGACCCGTTCGCGGGTCGATGCGGCCAGCGGCCGTGCTCGGACGCCTTTGTTGCCGCCGAGACTGCCCGGCTGCACCTGGATCAGTCGCTTCCGGTGCAGTACGGCTACTTCCTCTGGAACATGCTCCACGGCGACTTCGGCACCGTCGCCAACGGTGACACCGTGCTGCACCAGATGATCCGTGCATTCCCGATCACGCTGAAGCTGACCACGGTCGCGATTGCGTTCGAGGTAGTGCTCGGCATTGGGGTCGGCATCCTGGCCGCACTGCGCCGGGGCCGGGCCTTCGACCGGGCCACGCTGCTGTCGTCCTTGGTGGTCATCTCGCTGCCGGTGTTCGTGATCGGATTCCTGGTCCAGTACATCTTCGGAGTCCGGCTCGGCTTCTTCCGGGTGACCGTGGCGAGCGGGGCCCCCTGGAGAGACCTGATCATGCCGGGGTTTGTGCTGGCGTCGCTGTCGCTGGCCTTTGTCCTGCGGCTGACCCGGGCCAGCTTGCTGGAGACATTGAACGCCGACCATGTCCGGACCGCGATCGCCAAGGGCCTGCCTCGCGGGATGGTGGTCCGCCGGCACGTTGTCCGGAACTCGCTGATCCCGGTGATCACCTACATCGGTGCCGACATCGGCACCCTGCTCGGCGGTGCCATCGTCACCGAGGGCATCTTCAACATTCAAGGTATCGGTGGTTTGATCTTCAGTGCCGTCAAGTTACGTGAGAATGCCACCGTGGTGAGTGTGACCACGGTGGTGGTGCTTATCGTGCTGGTAGTGAACCTGCTGATCGATCTCTTCTACGCCGTGCTAGATCCGAGGATCCGCTATGAGTGACCCCGACGCCTTCGCCGCTCTCGGCACGATCCACGACGCTCCGGGAGGGCCGGAAGCCGCGGTCACCGGACCGGGCAGGACGCTGGCCGGGGACGCCTGGGAGACCCTGCGGTCGAGCTGGGTGTTCTGGGGCTCGCTGGTGCTGATCGCATTCTTCGTGGTGATGGCCGCCTTCCCCGGTCTGTTCACCCACGTCGACCCCGCCTCCTGCCAGGCGGCGCGGGCTCGGGTCGAGCCCTCGAGCTCCGCCTGGTTCGGCTACGACGTGCAGGGCTGCGACGTCTACGCCCGGACGATTTACGGTGCCCGGGCCTCGATCGTGGTGGGCACCATCGCCACCCTCACGGCGATGACGCTCGGCTCCACGGTCGGGATCTACGCCGGGTTCTTCGGCGGGCTGGTCGACAGCCTGCTCTCCCGGCTGACCGACATCTTCTTCGCGATCCCCCTGCTGCTCGGCAGCATCATCATCCTGACCTCGATCCCGACGCCGACCGGCAGCGCCTTCTTCTCGATCCTCAAGGTGTCGCTCGCCCTCGCCGCCCTGGGCTGGACGTCTACCGCCCGGGTCGCCCGCTCGTCGGTGATCCAGGTCAAGCAGGCCGACTTCGTCAGCGCCTCGCGCGCTCTGGGCGCCAGTCGAACCTGGATGATTCGCAAGCACATCGTCCCCAACGCGATCGCCCCGGTGATCGTGATCACGACGATCAGCCTGGGTAGCTTCATCGGTGCCGAGGCCACCCTGTCGTACCTCGGCATCGGTCTGCAGCCGCCGGTGATCTCCTGGGGTATCGCGATCAACGATGCCGCGCCGTACGTCCGTTCCACCCCACACATGCTGTTCTTCCCCGCTCTCTTCCTCTCGCTGACGGTGCTGGCGTTCATCTCGCTCGGTGACGTCGTCCGCGAAGCTCTCGACCCGAAGGCGATGTGACCCCGGGGTGACTGAGATCGACCAGACCGCCCCGCTTTTGCAGGTGCGGAACCTGAACGTGCTGTTCCGGACCCGAGACGGGGTCGCGCACGCCGTCAACGGCGTCGACCTCGACCTGGCTGCTGGCCAGACCTTGGCCGTGCTGGGCGAGTCCGGCTCCGGCAAATCCGTGACCGCGCAGGCGATCATGGGCATCCTGGACATGCCGCCGGCCGAGATCACCTCCGGGACGGTCAAGTTCCGCGGTCAGGATCTGCTGGCCATGCCGGAGAAGGTCCGCCGCACATACCGCGCGCAGAAGATCTCGATGATCTTCCAGGACGCCCTCTCAGCGCTGAACCCCGTTTACACAGTGGGATTTCAGATCGGTGAACTGTTCACCGTGCACCGTGGGATGTCCAGGAAGGACGCCAAGAAGAAGTCGATTGAACTGATGGAGCGGGTCCGGATCCCGGGCGCCGCGTCCCGGGTGAACGACTACCCGCACCAGTTCTCCGGCGGTATGCGCCAGCGGATCATGATCGCGATGGCGATCGCGCTGGAGCCGGACATCATCATCGCCGATGAGCCGACGACGGCCCTCGATGTCACCGTCCAGGCGCAGATCATGGAACTGCTCGCGGAGATGCGCCGGGAGACCGGCAGCGGGCTGATCCTGATCACCCACGACCTCGGCGTGGTCGCCGAGGTCGCCGACCGGATCAGCGTGATGTACGCCGGCCGGGTGGTTGAGCACGGCACCGCGGAAGAGGTCTTCGCCACCCCCGCGCACCCGTACACCCGGGGCCTGCTGGACTCGATGCCGAAGCTGATCGGCGAGGACAGCCGGCTGTACGCGATCCCGGGGCTGCCCCCGAGCCTGACAAACGTCCCGCCCGGCTGCCCGTTCTCCCCTCGCTGCCCCCGCGCCGAGGACATCTGCCGGCACGATCCGCCTCCGCCGGAGATCGAACTGTGGTCACAGCGGACGAGCGCCTGCCACTTCGCTGAGGAGGTTGTCGCTCATGGTGTCCGCTGAGCTCACCAGCAAGCCGACCAACCAGGAAGCCGTGCTGCGGGTTCGCGGTCTGGTCAAGCACTTCCCGCTCCGCCGCGGCATCCTGATCAAGCGCCAGGTCGGCGCGGTGCAGGCCGTGGACGGCGTTGACCTGGACGTCTATCCCGGTGAAACCCTCGGTGTGGTCGGGGAATCCGGCTGCGGCAAGTCGACGCTCGCTCGGCTGCTGGTCGGCCTGGAGGTGCCCACCGCCGGTGCGGTCACGGTGCTCGGGCGGGACCTGATCGGTGCCCGCGGCGCCGGGCTGAAGGCGTTCCGCCGCGAAGTTCAGATGATCTTCCAGGACCCGTACACCTCGCTGAACCCGAGGATGACGGTCGGCGACATCATCAGCGAGCCGTTCGAGATCCACCCGGGCGTTGTGCCGAAGGACAAGCGGTCGGCCCGGGTGCGTGAGCTGATGGCGTTGGTCGGGCTCAGCCCCGAGCACGTCGACCGGTACCCGCACCAGTTCTCCGGCGGGCAGCGCCAGCGGATCGGCATCGCCCGTGGCCTGGCCCTGAACCCCAAGCTGCTGATCTGCGACGAGCCGGTCTCCGCACTCGATGTCTCGGTGCAGGCCCAGGTCATCAACCTGCTGCAGGACCTGCAGAAGCAGCTCGGCATCTCACTGATCTTCATCGCGCACGACCTGTCCGTCGTCCGACACATCGCAGACCGGGTGGCGGTGATGTACCTCGGCCGGGTGGTCGAGATCGGTGAGCAGGAGATGGTTTACTCCAACCCGCAGCACCCGTACACCCGTGCGCTGCTGTCCGCGGTGCCGGTGCCGGACCCGAAACTGCGCGGAATGCTCGGCCAGATCGTGCTCGAAGGCGACCCGCCCAGCCCGGCCGACCCGCCGTCCGGCTGCCGGTTTCGGACCCGGTGCTGGAAGGCGCAGGACGTCTGTGCGGAGATCGACCCACAGCTGCGGGACCTGGAAGGGGTCAAGGCCGCCTGCCACTTCCCGGGCGCGTAGCCGGGCGTGTCTGCGGATCTCCGTGCCTGCTGTTCGGCGCGCGCCGGGCGGGTAGCCGCGGCTGATCGGCAACCGACCGGCACAATGGCCGGGTGACGACGACCGGGAGCCCGCTTGAGCAGCTTGAGCAGCGCAGGCTGCTGCTCGTGCACGCGCATCCGGACGACGAGTCGATCAACCACGGCGCCACGATGGCCAAGTACGTCGCCGCCGGGGTGCAGGTCACGCTGGTCACCTGCACGCGCGGTGAGCAGGGCGAAGTGATCCCGGCGCGGCTGGCGCACCTGGCCGGGCCGGACGCCGGGCCGGACGAACTCGGTGACCATCGGGTCGGTGAGCTGGCGGCGGCGATGGCGTCGCTCGGGGTCACCGACCACCGGTTCCTCGGCGATCCGGCGTCGCCCGGCCGACGGGCCCGCGAGGCGGCGGCGAGCGGCGCTACGGTCTACCGGGATTCCGGGATGGCTTACGACCAGAACGGCGCCGTCATCCCGGCTCCGCAGCAGCCCGCCGGGGCGTTCGCGCCTACGGACGCTGCTGGTTCGGCCGCCGCTGGGTCGGGCGCCGCTGGGTCCGTGGAGCGGCCGGCCGGGCAGTTGGCCGCGCTGATCCGGGAACTGCGCCCGCAGGTGGTTCTCACCTACGAGCCGGGCGGCGGTTACGGCCACCCTGACCACGTGCAGGCGCACCTGGTGACGATGCGCGCGGTTGAGCTCGCGGCGCTCGATGGACCGAGCGACCCGCCGGCATCCGCCGAGTTGCCGGGGTGGACGGTGCCCAAGGTCTACTGGGCGGCGATGCCCGAGTCGCTGATGCGGGCCACCCTGCGCGCGCTCGCCGCGGCCGAAGGCACGGCGTATCACGGCCTCGACCCGGCGGGCCGGATGCCCAGCGAGGTCGTGCCGGACGACCAGGTGACCGCCGCGATCGACGCCATGAACTTCACCGCTGCCAAGGTGGCAGCCCTGCGCGAGCACGAGACCCAGGTCAGTGTCAGCGCGGACGGCGCTTTTTACGCGCTGAGCAACGGAGTTCGGCGTCCGGTGCTGGGCCTGGAGTTCTACCGGTTGGCTCGCGGTGTCCCGACCGGCCACCGGGACGACGTCGGCCGCGAGACCGACCTCTTCGCCGGCACCTGACCCTCGCGCCTCGCGCCTCGTGCCAGCCTCGCGCCTCGCGGCGCGCCGCTCAGCCTGACGGTGTGAAGGTTTTGTTGGCGTATGACCAACAAGGTTTTCGTGATCATGAATGCTTCGGGTTATCCACAGACGGCGAGGAGCCGAGGGGGATTGCGGCAGAGTTGAGGGGTGCTCGATCGGCTGCCGCCTGACCGCGATGGCTGGATGGCATTGGCCGAGGATCAGGCCGGGATTGTGGCGCGGCGGCAACTGCTGAGCTGCGGTCTGAGCCCGGCGCAGGCCCGACAGCCGGTTGCCATCGGTCGTTGGAAAGCCTTGCTGCCCGGGGTATATGCCACGTTCACCGGGCCCGTGTCCGAGATCGCGAAGATCTGGGCGGCGGTTCTCTATGCCGGTCCCGAAGCCTGCGCTTCGCACGGCACCGCCCTGTGGTTGGCCGGTGCCCTGGACCAGCCAGCGCCGACGATCCACCTCGCTGTCCCGGCCGACCGTCGAGTCAGGGCTCCGGCCGGAATCCGGGTCCACCTGAGTCGGGCTCATGCACAGCGGCGGCATCCGTCGGCCTGCCCACCGCGCACTCGAATCGAGGATGCGGTGCTCGACACGGCGGACGATGAACCCGAGATGGAGCGAGTGTTGGGCGTCGTCTTCGCAGCCACTCAGCGACGGTTGACAACGCCGAGTCGGATCCGCTCGGCCCTGGCTCAGCGGGCCCGGCACCGCTGGCGAGCCCTGCTGAATGAGGTGCTGGCTGAGGCGGAGGAGGGCATCGCCTCGCCGCTCGAGTGCAGGTACGCCAGGGACGTGGAGAAGCGGCACGGTCTGCCTCGTGGCGAACGGAATCGGCCGGAGAACAGGCCGGGCGGTGGGCGCTGGTACCGGGACGTGCGGTACCCGAAGTGGTGCACCGTGGTTGAGCTGGACGGCCAGCCTGCGCACCCGGCCGATCAGCGCTTCCGTGACCTGCGCCGAGACAACGCCGCGGTGGTTCAGGGCGAGGGCGTCCTGCGGTACGGCTGGCGCGATGTCGCCGGTCGACCCTGTGAGGCTGCCGGGCAGGTCGGTGCCGTGCTCCAGGCGAGAGGGTGGCCGGGGAAGCCCAATCGGTGTGGTGCTACGTGCCTTTTGCCATGATCACGTAAATCTTGTTGGTCATACGCCGCCGGAATCTTCACGCAAACTCAAGAGCCCGCGCGAGGGGAGCAGCGAGGCGCGAGTGGTTGCTGTGGGTAGTCGGATCTACCACTTGGGGGCCGCCGGGCGGGTGGTTGACCACGGAGAGTCGGTATCCGGCCCGGAAATCGTCGTCAGATGAAGGCCTCGACGATGGAGGACCCCCGTGCCGCGCATCACCCCCGCAGTGAACGAGCTGAGCGGTTCAGAACTGCCGGCCCTGACCGCCCGGACGAGCCCGGTGAAGGCCACGCTGAAGGGCCGGGACGTCGCCCAGGCTCGGGAGGAACGCCGACTGCGTCGGTTCCGCCGGATTGCCGTCGTCCTGGTCCCGAGCAGTGCATTCATGCTGTTCCGGTCGATCAGCGGTGACCCGCTCGGCCTGCCGTCGCTGCCTCATGTCGACCCGATGTACCTGATCACGGGCACGTTCTTCTTCGTGCTGATTCTCAGCCTGGTCGGCAGCAGCCTGGCCTCCGGGCGCTCGCCGCACGTCATCTTCCGGCCCGAGCAGATGGACGTCCGGATGTCCGACGTCAAAGGGCTGGCTCCGGTCACCGAGGAGGTCCGCCGCTCGCTGGACCTGTTCCTGCACGCGCGCACCTTCGAACGGGAAATGGGCGGCCGGGCGCGGCGTGGGCTGATCTTCGAGGGGCCACCCGGGACCGGCAAGACGCACATGGCGAAGGCGATGGCGGCCGAGGCCGGCGTCCCGTTCCTGTTCGTTTCCGCGACCGGGTTCCAATCCATGATGCACGGCGCCAGCGCTCGCCGAATCCGGGCCTTCTTCAAGGCGCTGCGCAATGCGGCCAGAGCCGAAGGCGGCGCGATCGCCTTCATCGAAGAGATCGACGCGATCGGGATGGCACGCAGCGGGATGGCCGCCACTCCCGCAAGCATCGGCTCGTCCGCTGGTAGCACCACGATGGGCTGCGGCGGGCTCACCGGCCTGCCCGGCACCGGAACGATCAACGGGATGACAACGATCAACGGCACGGCGGCGCTCAACGCCGGAACCGTCGTGAACCAGAACGCGATGATGAACGGCAGCGAGGGCCTGATCAACGAACTGCTGGTGCAGATGCAGTCATTCGACACCCCGACCGGAGCGCAGCGGGTGCAGTCCTGGGGGATCGACAAGATCAACCTGCTGCTGCCGGCACATCGGCAGTTGCCCCGGCCGCGGGTTGAGCCGGTCGACGTCCTGCTGATCGCCGCGACCAACCGGGCCGACTCGCTGGACCCGGCGCTGCTGCGGCCGGGCCGGTTCGACCGTCGGCTGGTCTTCGGCCTGCCGGACAAGGCCGGCCGGCGTGAGCTGATCGACCACTTCCTCGACCGCAAGGCGCACGAACCGATGTTGGACGACGACGAGTACCGGGACGCGCTGGCCGGCGTCACCCAGGGTTACAGCCCGGTGCGGATCGAGGGCCTGATGGACGAGGCGTTGATCAACGCCGTCCGGCGGGATGCCGCCGGGATGTCCTGGGGCGACCTGGAGCACGCCCGGATGGTGACCGAGGTCGGCCTGGGCCAGCCGGTCGGGTACACCGATCACGAGCAGGAGCTGATCGCCACCCACGAGGCTGGGCACGCGGTGTCGGCTTACCTGCTGGCGCCCCAGCGGCGCCTGGAGATCCTGACCATCGTCAAGCGGGCCGACTCGCTCGGGCTGCTCGCCCACGGTGACCGGGACGACGTCTACACCCGCTCACGCAAGGAACTGGAAGCGCTGATCGGGATCGCCTTCGGTGGCCAGGTGGCCGAGGAACTGTTCTTCGGCGACGTGTCCACCGGACCGGCCGGGGACCTGGCGTACGCCACCACGGTTGCCGCTCAGATGATCGGCGCGTCCGGGATGGACGGCACGCTGATCTCCTTCGCCGCGGCACCGGCCGGCATGTTCGGCGGCGGCGACCTGGTCTCCCGGGTGATGGGTGACGGTGATGGTCGACGGATGATGGAGGCCCTGCTGACCAGACAGAAGGCTGAGGTGCGCAGCCTGCTGGCGGCGAACCGGCACCTGGTGGAGGCGCTGCGGGACGCGCTGTTGGAACGGCATGAGCTGATCGGCCGGGAGATCGAGCAGGTGCTGCAGGTGGCTGAGCAGACGCACCGGGCCGCACGCCGGGCGCGCTAACGGCGTCCCCAAGGTGAGGTGCGGGGCGTCCCCAATTCGAGGTGAGGGGCGTCCCGACATCGAGGTGAGGGGCGTCTCAACCCAGGGGGAGAGTTGGAACGTAGGCTGCCACCGTGAACAAGGGCACCGAACCCTCCGACCGTGCCGAGCAGGTCGGTGCCGAGCAGGTTGACCTCAAGCCCGTCGACGAAGGCGTCTTCCGCCGCACGGTGGCCCGGTTCCCGACCGGAATCTGCATCGTGACCACCCGGGACGCCGGCGTTGATCACGCGATGACGGTGAGCTCGTTCAGTTCGGTCTCACTGGAGCCGCTGCTGGTGTTGATCTGCGTCGAGATTGAGGCCCGATTCCATGACGCCGTGCTGTCCGCCGGATGCTGGGGCGTGAGCATCCTGGACGGCGGCGGCCGGGCGACCGCGGACTGGCTGGCGACCCGGGGCCGGCCGCTGCACGGTCAGCTCGACCGGGCGCCGCACCGCCGGGGCCCGGCCACCGGGGTGGCCCTGCTCGAGACGGCCACCGCGACCCTGGAATGCCGCACGGAAGGCGTGTACCCGGGCGGCGATCACAGCATCATCGTCGGCTCGGTGGTGTCCGCCGAGATCGCGGAAAGCCGCGAATCCGCGCTGGTCTACCACCGCGGCACGTACAAGCGGTTGGACTGATTCAGATACCTCGACCGTGATGGTGAAAGATCCCCAACTACGGATCCTCCGGCCATACCATATGCCGGTGGCAGCCTGGTGGGATGAACCGTGAGCACAGGATCCGTGCAGACGACCGAGGCACCGGGTGAGGACGAATCGCCCCCGGCCGGGTCCGCGCGCCGTCGGCTGATCGTGGGTGGCGCGCTCGCCGCCGTGATCGTGCTCTACTCCGGCGCCGCCTGGGCGATGTCCTCCCGCGTGCCGAACGGCACCACCGTTGCCGGCGTGGACCTCGGTGGCCAGGGCCGGGACGCCGCGATCGACCGGCTACGGACGGCGTCCAGCAAACTCGACGGCTCGTTGCCGATCACGGCCCACGGTCAGAACGCCAGCCTCGACCTGGCGGCGGCCGGCCTCAGCGTGGACGCCGAGGCGACGGTTGACGATCTGATCGGGTTCAGCCTCAACCCGATCACCCTGGTGAAGCACCTGACCGGTGGCGGTGAGCAGCCCGCGCTGCCGGAGGCGGACCAGGCCAAGCTCGAGTCGGCGCTCGGCGCGCTCGCCACCGCGGTGGCCGCGCCCGCGACCAACGCCTCGATCAGCTATGTCAACGGTAAGCCGGTGCTGGCCAAAGCCGTCCCCGGGACCGAGCTGAAGCCGGCCGCCGCAGCCGGGGTGGTCCGGACCTCCTGGCTGGGCGGTGCTCGGCCGCTGCCGTTGCCCACCGACGTCAAGCAGCCCGACATCACCCAGGAAGAGGGTGAGGACGCGCTGGCGAAGCTGGCCGAGCCGGCGGTCGCCGGACCGCTGACGGTCAAGGTCGGCAGTCGGTCGGTCTCCGTTCCGGTGCCGAAGCTGGCCTCGACGCTGAAGATCGCGCCGAAGGACGGCGAGCTCGCGCTGACGGTCGACGGCCCGAAACTGCTCGCCGCGGTGCTGGCGGCCGGGCCGGAGATCGGGACCGAGCCCAAGGACGCGCAGATCGTGCTGAAGAACGGGAAGCCGGCGGTGATTCCCGCGGTCGCCGGGGTCACCCTGGATCCGACGGCGCTGGCCGCCGCGGCGCTGCCCGCGTTGACCGACAAAGCCCGGACGGCGGTGGTCACGACGACGGTCAAGGAGCCGAAGCTGACCACCGAGGAGGCCAGGAAACTCGGCGTCAAGGAACAGATCTCGACGTTCTCGACGATCCTCACGGCCAACGCGGCGCGAACCGAGAACCTCCGGATCGCCGCCCGGACAGTGAACGGCACGCTCGTACTGCCCGGTGAAACCTTCAGTCTGAACACGGTTCTCGGCAAGCGAACCCCGGAGAAGGGCTACAACCAGGCGCCGGCGATCAACGGCGGCCGGCTGGTCAACGACTACGGCGGCGGCGTCTCGCAGATGGCCACCACGATCTTCAACAACGTCTTCTTCTCCGGCCTGGAGGACGTCTATCACAAGCCGCACTCGTTCTACATCTCCCGCTACCCGGAGGGCCGCGAGGCCACGGTGAACTACCCGAGCGTGGATCTGAAGTGGCGCAACGACTCCGACACCGCGGTGCTGATCAAGGCAAACGTCACCTCGACGGTGAACGTCACCTTCTACGGCACCAAGACCTGGGACATCACCGCCTCGAAAAGCGGGCGGAGCAACTTCCGCACCCCGAAGACCGTGTACGACGACCAGCCCGGGTGTGTCTCGCAGGGGGCGAACGGTGGGTTCGACGTCTCGGTGGGCCGGACGTTCCGCAAGCCTGGCTCAACCAAAGTGGTGAAGCAGGAGTCGTTCCATGCCGTATACAACGCCGAGGACAAGATTGTCTGCGGGCCGAAGCCTGACGCCAAGCCCGACTCGCAGACGCCCGAGCGCTGACGTCACCACCCGGTGCTGGGGTTACCCGGCTCCACGGCGGGCACGATGGCTTCGTCGATCGCCTGCAGCAGGGCCGAGGCGATGAACGGCTTGGTCAGGTAGGAGGCGCCGAGGGCGCGGCCGGCCGCGATCTCCGCCGGCAGCACCCGGGCGGACAGGAAGATCGCGGGCAGGGTGTCCAGGCCGTCCTGGGCACGCAGTTCGGCCAGCAGGTCCAGGCCGCTCATCCCGGGCATCGAGACGTCAAGCACCACGACGTCGGGGCGGCCGCGGGCGGCGACGGCCTCCAGCGCCTCCTCGGGCGAGGTCGCCCCGATCACCCGATGGCCCTTGGCCTGCAGACGAAAGCTGACAATCCGGACCGTATCGGGATCGTCGTCCACCACGAGTACCCGAGCCATTGCTGCCATCTCTCCGTTCGAAGGGATCTGATCCGGCGCGGATCGGCGGTGTGCTTCACGTCCTGGTATCGGCATCCCGGCAGAGCGGCTTGAGACGGCGTGCGGACGCTCCTGCGTCGGCCGGAATTTCTACACTTCGATGACCGATGTGTCGATGCACGCCCGGTGAATCCCGTCCTTCGCAGGCAGCGACCGGTCACCGGCCGCCGCCCCGAGCGTCTCGGTCGGCATCCGGGTTGGCACCTGGGTTGGCCCGGTATCTCGATCCAGCTCCTGCTCATTCTGCTCGTGCTGCTGGTCACTGGCGCCGCGGTGGTGTCCTACACCGGGATGGTCCGGCACGGGGCCGAGCGGCAACTGCAGAACACCGCCGACCTGGCCGAGGTCTTTCTGAACCAGAAGAACGCCGGTACCGCAACCCTTGTCGGCTCGGTCACCGAGGCCGCGGACGTGACCGCCGCGCTGCGCGCGCCCGATTCGGCCGCCTCGAAGCGGATCATTCACAACATCCTGACCATCCTGGCGGCGGCCAACCCGCATGCCTCGAGCGTGGTGATCACCGATCCGGGCGGCAAGGTGATCGCCGACCTGCCCACCATCGTTCCGCCCGGCTACGACCTCAGCGGCCGAGCATGGTTTCAGCAGGCCCGGATCAGCGAGGGATTCACCGTCTCGCCGGTCTTCCAGAGCGCACTCACCGGCAAGTATCGGACCACCATCTCGGTTCCGGTACGGCTCGGCGGCGATCCGGCCGGAGCTTTGCTCGGCGTGATCTCGGTCAGCCAGCAACTGACCGGCTACCAGGAGTTCGTCGATACGTACTCCAAGGCCCGCGGCGTCCACCTGAGTGTCCTCGACGGTGCCGGTGGGGTGGTGGTGACGGACGGCGGCACCAACGGTCTTTCGGCCGATGCCACGATCGAGCAACGGCTCGCGGCCGGCCGACGGATGCGGGCACCGACCGACCACGAGATCACCGTGGTCAGCGCGGTACCGGAGTCGGCCAGGACCGGTGACTGGCTGGTGGTCGGGCAGGAATCCGCCGCAACGGCGTTGCGCCCAGCGGCCATCTTCCGGGCCTCGGCGATCGCGACCGCCGCCCTGTTGCTGCTCGTCATCGTGGTGTTCCCGCTGATCCGGGGCCGACAGGCGCGCTCGCGCCGGGAAGCCGAGCGGTACCTGCAACAGAGCCGGTCACGGATGCGGGACCTGGCGGATTCCTCGCCCAACGTGGTCTTCCAGCTGCATCCCGACGGCACGGTGATCTTCATCTCCCAGGCCTGCGAAAAGGTGCTCGGTCGCCGGATCGAGGAACTGCTCGGCCGTGACCTGATCGCGGTGCTGGAGGCGGACGCCGCGCCGGACAGCCGGACTCGGCTGAACCGGCTGATGCAGGAGAGCGAACCGCAGGTGTTCACCGCGCGGACCACCGGAGCCGGTGGCATTCAACGGATCGTGGAATGCAGTCTGAGGCTGGGCTCGACCGGGGACGAGACCGAGGTCTGGGGCGCACTGCACGACGTCACTGACCGGCGCACCGCCACCGACCAGGTGGAGCAGCTCTTCCAGCTCTCCGCGGACTTCATGGCCGTGATCACCTTCGACGGCCGACTGGTCCAGGTCAACCCGGTGTGGACGGCGGCCTTCGACGTCGCCGGTTCCCGGCTGTTGGGCAGCGATTTCGTCCATTGGTTTGAGGACAGGGACCGGCAGCGGGTGGCCGACCAGTTGGCCCGAATGGTCACCGAGTCGGCCGTCGCGACCTTCGAGAACCGTTACGAGCGGACGGGAATCACCCGCACCCTGCTCTGGACCGCGGCCCCCGATCCGGTCCGACGGCTGATCTATGCGGTCGGCCGGGACATCACCGAACACAAGGAACTGGCCAGAGCCCTGGTCGAGACCCGGGACGAGGCACTGGAGGCGTCCCGGCTGAAGTCCGAGTTCGTCGCCACCATGAGCCACGAGATCCGGACCCCGATGAACGGCGTGATCGGGCTGACCGACCTGCTGCTCGGTACCTCGCTCGACGTCACCCAGCGCCGGTACGTCGAGGGAGTTCGGTCCGCCGGCGACGCTCTGCTCTCGGTGATCAACGACATTCTCGACTTCTCGAAGATCGAAGCCGGTCGACTGGTGTTGGACAGCGTCGACTTCCGGCTCGAAGACGTGGTTGATGACGTCGTCAACCTGGTGGGGCAGTCGTCGTCCGCCAAGGGACTCGACCTCACCGTGGACTATGAGTCCGGAGTGCCGTTCGCGCTGAACGGCGACCCCGGGCGGGTTCGCCAGATCCTTCTGAACATTGCCTCTAATGCAGTGAAATTCACCGAAAACGGCGGGCTTTCGGTCCGAGTTGAGCCCGGTCAGGCACGCGCCGACGGGCAGATCGCGGTGAGCTTCACGGTGACCGACTCCGGGATCGGGATCGACCAGGACCGATTGGAGCAGCTCTTCGAGCCGTTCCGGCAGGCGGACGAGGGAGCGACCCGAGCGTACGGCGGCACCGGTCTCGGCCTGTCCATCTGCCGCCGACTGGCCGTGCTGATGGGCGGCAGCATCACCGCGGCCAGCGAGCTCGGACACGGCGCGACCTTTGTCGCCGAGCTGGTCTTCGCGCCCGCCGCCGACTGGGGACGGGCGGTGCGCGGCCGCGACGCCCGCGGCCTCGCCGTCCTGGTGGTGGACGACAACGAGGTGAACCGGCTGGTCATGATCACTCAGCTGAGCCGGTGGGGGATGCGCCCGGTGGCGGCCGGCTGCGCAGCCGAGGCGATGGAGTTGCTGACCGAGCGGGCCGCCCCGGTCGGGGGCTACGACCTGGCGGTGATCGACATGCACCTGCCGGGGATGGAGGGGATGGGATTGGTCCGACGGCTGCGGGCGGTGCCGGCCCTGGCCGGTCTGCCGGTGATCCTGCTCAGCTCCGACGAGTCGGTCCGTCCGGAGATCGCCGCCGAATACCGGATCTCGGCCCGGCTGACCAAACCGGTGCAGCAGGCCGCGCTCTTCGACGCGCTCACCCGGGTCGGGGTGCCGAGCGCGTCCGCGGTCGGCAGTGCTGGTGCGGCTTCGGTGCCGGCCCAGGTCACCACGGCGGAGTTCGGGTCCGGACAGCCGTCCCCGCGGGACGGCGGGCTCTCGCTGCTGCTGGTGGAGGACAACGACATCAATCAGACGGTGGCGCTCGGCATCCTGTCCCAGCTCGGCTACCGGGTGGACGTGGCCGGGGACGGGCTGCAGGCGCTGACGATGGCCGGGCAGCGCCCCTATGACGCGATCCTGATGGACTGCCAGATGCCGAAGATGGACGGTTACACGGCCGCGGTGGAATTGCGCAAGCGATCGGGGACGCGCTCCACCCCGATCATCGCGATGACGGCGGCGACCTTCGCGGCCGATCGGCAGCGCTGTTTTGATTCCGGGATGGACGATTTCATCGCCAAGCCGGTCCGGGCCGCCACCCTGCAGGCCACCCTGAACCGCTGGCTGCGGGCCGACCAGGCGGAGGACTCGATATCCGAGCTGCCGCAGCCGAGGTCGGAGCCAACAACACCAACAACACCGACGACACCGAGAGCGGCCGAGACGGCATCGCCGACGGCCGAGGCGGCATCACCGCCACCGCCTGCACCCGGGCCAGCGCCGGCGACGGCCGCGACCCCGGAGCTCGCCGCTATCGCCGAACGGATCGCCGAACTGCTCGGCGACGGGTCACAGTTCGAGGTGGACCTGGTTCGTGAGATCACCGCGTCGTTCTTGAGCCGGACGGTGGACCTGCTGCAGCGGCTCACCCTCGCCGTCACTGCGGAGGACGCCGACGCGGCCTACCTGCACGCCCACAGCCTGGCCGGTGCGGGGCTGAACCTGGGCACCTTGGAGGTGGTGCGGATCAGCCGGCAGGTCGAGGCGGACGCCAAGGCCGGCCGGCCTGCGCTGAGCGCCGCCCGGCTGGTGGAACTCGAGGTCGCCCTGGACCGGGCCCGGCTGCAACTGCGGGACCTGGTCGCCGCGCTGCCGGACGCCGAGGACGGTGGCGGGCCGGCGGGGCACCGCCCGCAGCTCAGCTCCGGTTGGGGTCCGGAGTGAGATATGCGTAGTTGTGGTGTATTTCGAACCCGATGGCCTGGTAGAGCAGGCGGGCCACCTGGTTGGTCTCGCCGACCTGCAGTTGCAGCGAGCGAGCGCCACGCTGCCAGCCCCACTCGGCGATCGCCGCGACCAGCGCGCTCGCCAGGCCCTGCCGACGGTAGTCCGGGTCCACCTCCATCGCGGTCAGCCCGGCCCAGCGTTCGGCCAGCGAGCCGCGGGCCACGCCGACTACCCGGCCGGAGTCCAGGATCGAGACGAACACCTGCTCCGGCGCCGACGTGAGCAGCCGGATGCCGTGCTCGGGCACCGCCAGCCCGCGGTAGTGATACTGCTCGATCCAGGCGGCGTCCGGGCTGTCCTGCAGGATCAGCTCAAGACCGGTCGGCAGACCCCGGCCGGCGCCGCGCAGGTCGCCGGTGGGGCCGGTCAGCACGTGCGCACCCGCGCCCTCGATCGGTCGCCAGCCGGCCGCCTCAAAGGCACCGGCGGCGGCGAGCAACTGCTCGGTGTCGTCCTCGTCGAGCCGGGGTTCGGGGGCGGCCGCGACCGGACGCAGCCCACGCTCCGCGTACCAGTCGGTGACCTCCAGGACGGCGACGTCCATCGGCATCCCTGGCTCGCCGATCGCCAGCACCGAGTTCGCCCGGTTGGTGAAACCACCGGTGGCGCGCAGCAGCCAGCCGCCCAGCCAGTCCTGCTCGGCGGCCTGCCAGTGCTGCGCCATCACCAGTTCCAGGCTGCCGACCGAGATCGCCCGGTGCGGCGGGGCGGCTCGGACCGGCGGCGATGGAACCGGGTGCCCGGCGGTGATCGCTGCGGTGTCGACGTCCACCTCGCCACGACGGGTGCGGACCAGGAGTCGCTCGTCGGTGGCCTCGATCAGATCGCCGAGGACGTCTCGCAGACCGGTGCTGCTGCGCACCCGGACGACGATCCGTTGCCCCACGTGGTCCTGCCAACGGGTGCGTGGCGGGACGGACGACGTCATGGGGAACCCTCCGGCGACAGGTTGGCGATCGTCCGCGATACTAAGGGCGGCCGAACCCTGATGCCCGGCTGGCCCGTTCCGTCCCAGCTCGGGCCGGAAGAACAGCACCGCTGTACATGGAGGACTCGACGTGACGTACGTCATCGCACTGCCGTGCGTGGATCTGAAGGACAAGGCGTGCATTGAGGAATGCCCGGTGGACTGCATCTACGAAGGGGAACGGATGCTGTACATCCACCCCGACGAGTGCGTGGACTGCGGCGCCTGTGAGCCGGTCTGCCCGGTGGAGGCGATCTACTACGAGGACGACACCCCCGAGCAGTGGGCCGACTATTACAAGGCCAACGTCGAGTTCTTCGAGGACCTCGGTTCGCCCGGTGGCGCGGCCAAACTCGGGTTGATCCCCAAGGATCACCCGCTGATCAGCGCTCTCCCGCCGCAGGAACAGGAAGGCTGACGGCCGTCCAGCCCCAGGCGCCGGCCGGGATCGCACTGCCCGACTTCCCGTGGGACCGGCTGGCGCCGTTCGGTGACCGTGCCCGGGCGCATCAGGACGGCATCGTCGACCTCTCGGTCGGGACGCCGGTTGACCCGACCCCGCCGCTGATCCAGGCTGCCCTCGCCGCGGCATCCGATGCCCCCGGCTATCCCCTGACCCATGGGACGCCGGGGCTGCGGGAAGCGGTTGCCCAGTGGTTCGCCCGACGTCGCGGGGTCCCCGATCTGGACCCGGACGGCGTCCTGCCGACGATCGGTTCCAAGGAACTGGTGGCCTGGCTGCCGACCCTGCTGGGGCTCGGTTCCGGGGATATCGTCGTCCACCCCGAAGTGGCATATCCCACGTACGACGTGGGTGCGCGATTGGCCGGAGCCACTCCGCTGCCGGCCGACGGCACGATGCAGGTCGGTCCCTCCTCCCGCCGGGTGCGGCTGGTTTGGGTGAATTCGCCGGGCAATCCGACCGGCAAGGTGCTGGGTGTTGAGCACCTGCGCAAGATGGTCACCTGGGCCCGTTCGATCGGGGCGGTGCTGGCCAGCGACGAGTGTTACGCCGAACTC
>Ga0307513_10000512_pt1 | contig 55781 bp, 54 predicted proteins | sample 15_EM_MG_FD_202174 | JGI IMG/M metagenome (GOLD analysis project Ga0307513, IMG submission 202174) | Populus trichocarpa ectomycorrhiza microbial communities from riparian zone in the Pacific Northwest, United States - 15_EM | ecosystem: Host-associated > Plants > Roots > Unclassified | place... | reverse complement strand
TGATTAAATTGCCAGTATGCAGTTCAATCTATTCATTTATTTGGGTCTCTTAGAAGGACTACTGCTGTTCCAAAAGCCCTGCTTCCTTTTCCTCCCTTTGTCTCAGAGTTTTCCTCTGCACTCTCAATAGAATTTCGCAGTACACAAATACATGCAGCATGGACAATTACTGTGCTCAACTTCTCCAGATTAATGGCATCATGTAACAGTCCTCCCCTTTCCACCCACCCTCCATGATCAACAATGATCAACACGTCTAATCCTTGTCTCGCCACCGAAAGTTTTCCGACCTTTTTGACCCTACCCGAGTATATTATACACACCAATATTCCTGATCTACAGCACAGTGCACCTTCAAGCTCTTGTCAAGCTCAGTTGACATCTCGAAGAGAGCACCCTACACCACCAAAGCGGGGTATTATATCACAAAGAACCTCCTGCAACCTCTGCCTGCTTACCATTATTCCATATTTATACCAGCAGCTCCTTCCCTCCCTTCCTCACATTTTTACACTTTTTATCCTTTTCAAAATTGCAGAACGACCAAAGAGCTCACGTGTGAGAGTTTGTGCACTTGTGCTACTATAATGGGCGGTGTCCAATGGGAAAATGCGGGGAGGGTGCTGCAATTGCTTGGCTGAATCGCAATGTACGTGCGTCAAATGTGCGGTAATAACTTGGTAGCAGGAGCATGGTAGGAATGGGTTGAGAGAGCCTTGCAGGAGGGAGGGAAGGGAGGAAGGGGAGGTATTGATTCAGTCTACCATAAGAGATGAGGAGGAGGAGGAAGATAGGGGGATGGGTGATAAATAGGAGCGAGGAAAAGCTGTCTTTTTTTGGAGCCGAGCCGGTATCGATAGAGTGAGGGGGTAGTGTCGTGTGGGGGTAGGGTTTCCGGTGGATGGTGGTGTGTGAGGTTGAATGGTTAGGAAGGGAGGAAGAGGGTAGGCTATGATACAATGAGGGAAAAGAAAGGAGAAAGAGGAGTCTGCTGAGTCGGAGGAGATTTGCTCCACTGCGAGTTCAATCCAGCACTCGCACCCGCACTTGTTGCAGCACATCTTGGGAAAGGATCGAGAGGTTTCAGGGCGGAAGATAAACAAGATTGGGGAGGAGGGAGGAAAAAAACAAAGTAAAGGTAAGGTCCAAAATAAAAGTAAACGCATCATATGGGAATATCGTATCATATCGTAGGTCTTCATCTACACTCTGCTTGAGTGTCTTGGAGAGAAGATACCTTTCTTTTCCTCCCCTTTCCTTTCCTTTCCTTTCCTCTTCCTCCTTCCTCTTCCCGCTGTCATACTCTCTGAATGCACGCTCTCTCAAACTTCTCTCATTCTCTTTCTCACAAACACGTACACAAAGCTTTCCTACTTCTCAGGCAACATTTTCTTTAAACCTGTTTCTCCCCTACAGTAGATTAAGAACAAAACGAAAAAGCTCACCATCCAAAGATCTCCATCTATTCATCCATCTATCAATTCCCTTTAAGGCCGCTATCTCATCAGTTGTCCGTGTCCGGTAGAAACTCTCATCTTCAATCTTCACTCTAGCGTTTGCACCCCACGGAACCCTCAACTTTTACGCTAACCCGCACCCCACCACCTTATCTCCCCTCTTCCTCAACACCACGTTCATCATCATTTAACCCACTACGAACAAACCAGGACAATCATCAGACGCCCGTACCCACACGCACACCCACTCACCTTCTCATCTCAAAACGCACCCCACTTCGCACCCCGCTACAACTCCACCCATCAGTTTCAACAATCCCATCCACCCTTATCGATCCCTACACGCTCCAGCACTACCGAACACCCGCATTTAACTCCGCACCCCCTCCGTGTAAATCACCACCTCAACCGTTTCTTATCGATTGACAACTACAACACTGCGTAAGTCATGGCTTCGGAACCGATTCCGCCGCTCCCATCATCCCACGCCGTCGGGTTCCACTCACCGGAGTCGGCGTCCCTGTGGTCTCGTCTGTCTACGTATGTTTCTGAAAACAAGGCTGTGGCGTACACCATCGGTGCAGTGGTAATAGTCGCGAGCGCCGGAGGGATATACTACGTCACCCAATCGAGTCAGTCTGGGGGAAAGGGGAAAAAGAGGGAGCGGCGGACGGATAAAGGGAAGGGTACGGATAAGGATAAGAAGGCAGCTGAGGGTATGCATAAGAATTCTTTCATAGTTTATTGGCAATAGCCCCTTTTTCTCCCAATCACCGCCATGGGCCACCAAAAAGGGGGGGGGGGTGGAACCTGGGTTCTTGCCTCTTTTTTTTTTTCCTCCTGATTTTTCTAATTTTTCTTATTTGGACACCTGGGATGGTTGATTATGACGTAAGTGGTGCTAATGAACCTTTTATGTGTGGTTTTAGATGTCAAGTCGCAGAAGCCGGAGGAACCTCTTCCCGAAGTTGATGAAGAAATTGTAGAGCAACTAACTCTAGAGGTATTTACTACACCTTTTTGTTTTCAAACTGTTTCTCTTAGTTCTCACTACGGAATAATGGTTCGGCGACTGATGGTATTTGTTTTATAGCAACGGAAGGATTATGCTGGAAAGCTCAAGGCTGCTGGCAACAGGGCGTATGGTAACAGGGAATTCCCTCTGGCCATTGACTTGTACACCAAGGCGATCCTCTGCAGGCCAGACCCAATATTCTACTCGAACCGTTCTGCTTGTTTCAATGCCCTTTCGGAATGGGACAGGGTTGTTGAGGACACCACTGCTGCTATTGCTTTGGACCCCGAATATGTTAAGGCCTTGAATCGTCGGGCACATGCCTACGAGCAATTGGGGAAGAACAGCGAGGCTTTATTGGACTTTACTGCGAGCTGTATTATCGATGGATTTAGAAATGAGGGTGCCGCTCAGAGTGTGGAAAGGTTGTTAAAGAAGGTTGCAGAGGAGAAGGGGAAAAAGATGCTCGCAGAGAGGCCAAAAAAATTACCTTCCTCTACATTTGTGTCCAATTACCTACAGAGTTTCAGAAGCAGACCCCCGCCGCCGGGCCTTGAGGAAGACGCTATTATTCCGGAGGGCACTGGTGACTATCACCTCAGACTTGGATTGGAAGCTGTTGAGAGAAAGACGGTCGAGGGCTATGAGGAGGCAGGGCGGGAGTTTGAAACTGCTGTGGAGCTTGAAACAAACCATGAAGCATATGCGTTGAACTGGCGGGGAACTTTCAAGTACTTGCAAGGTGATGCGGCGGAGGCCTTGAAGGATTTGAACGGGAGCATTGAGCTGGACCCCAGCATGACCCAAAGTTACATTAAGCGCGCTAGCATGCTATTAGAACTTGGTACCACCCCCCGTTTGCTGCGTGAGTTGCTTGCACTATACTAACGGGATACTTTTCAGGCGATCGTGAGGCGGCAGCGGCCGATTTTACAACAGCCCTTGAACACAATGCTGACGATCCGGATATTTATTATCATCGTGCCCAGCTTCACTTTATCTTATCTGAGTTCGCCGAGGCGGCAAAAGACTATCAAAAGTCCATCGATCTCGACCGCTCCTTTATCTTCTCACATATCCAGCTCGGTGTAACCCAGTACAAGATGGGTTCTATTGCTTCATCGATGGCTACCTTCCGAAAGTGTATTAAGAATTTCGAATCTACTCCTGATGTCTACAACTACTATGGCGAACTGCTGCTTGACCAACAAAAGTATCTAGAAGCCATTGAAAAGTTTGATACTGCTGTGGAGATGGAAAGGACCGCCAAGCCCATGGCTATGAATGTGCTACCGTTGATAAATAAGGCTCTAGCTCTCTTCCAATGGAAGCAGGACTTTACGGAGGCAGAGAAGTTGTGCGAGAGGGCTTTGATTAGTATGTTTATCTTCTGGGTAATTATTGTGGATTTAAAACTGACAAAAGAGGTAGTTGATCCTGACTGTGATATCGCTGTTGCTACAATGGCGCAATTGCTGTTACAGCAAGGAAAAGTGACCGAAGCACTCAAGTACTTTGAGAAAGCCGCCACACTCTCCCGTACCGAAGGGGAGATTATCAACGCTCTCTCCTATGCCGAGGCTACAAGAACGCAGCTGGAGGTAATAACCATTCCCATATCTAGTCCCGTTTGTAGAGCTCTCCATACTAACGAACAAGCAGGTACAGGAGAAATACCCCCAACTGGCAAACCGGCTCCAGGGAATGACAGGTCTGGGAAGGTAACGAGCAAAAGACGAAAACCACAATTAGTTAAAAATATAAAAAAACTTTCGTGGGTAAAATAGAACTCTCGGGCTTGCTTGGTATTGGGATGGGTGTGCATGTGTGTTCATGTGCGTGCACGTGCGGGGTCTGCTCGAATAAAGTAGCTTTTTTAATCTGTGGGAAGAGAGGAAAAGCAACTGTTATTTTTATGGGCTGCGCAAATCCCTTTTTTTTTCCTTTTCTTTTCCATTCATTTGGTATCCATTTTATGTCATACGTTTTTATTTCTTGAAGCTCATGCTTTGTAGGCTGGGAGAGAGGAGCACGATAAAGAAGCCACGGCACCCTAGCTGGGTGAACCTCTTCCCTTTCCCGTGCATATATCTTCCCGTCCCTTCGTTCTTGTCCATGCATTTCACTTACTATAGGTGCTAATCGGCGATGTCGCTCCAGTTATTCTCCAGCTTTCGTATTTCCTTTTCTCTCTTCTCATTCTATTTATTCTGATGTATAATTTTGTTGGTGTATGCTCTGGCTACCGTACTTGCTTCTTTGGTTGGTTGTTTGGACCGGTCGGCTAAGCATGGATTGGTGTTTTAATGATGCTAATTGATTGTTTGGTTCTCTGGTGTATACTACTCCACTCTCAGTTCGTTCACCATTATTTCTTTGTTTGTTCGGTATATCGCTGAACAGAGAAATCAATCGAGACCTTCATTTGTAGCCTGCCGTATAAACTGGAATAATTGAAAAAACGTAATGAAGAGATCCCCCTCAGCCATTAGTTGAAACAGGTAAAAAAAACTAAAAAAACAAGAGAGACAAGTCTAACGTCCTAGCGGGATCCTCAATTATTCCGGTTTTTGCGGCATCATAGAGTACAATACAATGAACTTTTCAAGGAAATCTCCTCCCCTAGTCCCATCCATCCATCGATCAAACTACTTCGCCCCAGGCGGCCCGTACCCAGGCGGCCCACCTGCCGGTGGTGCCCCAGCCGGAAACCCCCCTGGGGGCGGAGGCATAGGAAACCCAGCACCAGGCGGCGGAACCATCATCCCACCCGGAGGCGGCGCAAACCCCGGCGGGACCACCATCCCAGGCAACAACTGCGGCTGAACCCCCCCTCCGGCCCCCTCCATCCCCGGAAACCCCGGAAACCCAGCAGCGCCCCCCCTCCCGACCCCTCCCAACGGCGGGGGGAACCCAAACGGCGGAGGCGGCGGCGGAACCATCATACCGGGCCTAGCCGGGAACCCGAACGGCGGTGGCGGCAGCGACAAGGGCATCTGCAGACCCGCCGCCGCCGCCGCTGCGGCCGCCGAGGGCGGTAACAGCGGGAACCCGCCGACACCGACATTCCCGGCACCCCCGGCTCCGGGCGTGGTCGAGTGGACGGATGGCATGGGCTGCCCTTCCGCCGCGTAGCTGGAGGTTATACTGTCGATGACGGATTGCGCCTTTTCGTGCCCGATCTGCTGGTAGTAGTCCACGACGTTGCGCAGGTGGTTGCGGCCGCTGTTGTGCGCTTTTCGGACCGAGATGGAGTCGTGGGTTAGGTAGACGTCGCAGTAGTCGCAGAAGACTGGGTAGGGGTTTGGCTTTTGTTAGCTGTATGGAGGGGGGGGGGGTTGATGGGGATGGGGAATAGAGGGAGGGTGGGGGGAGGTTACATTTTGGCATGTTTGAGGTGGTGTCGGGAGAGAGGTGGGTGGGGTCTTGTTTTCGTGAGTTTTTGGTTTTTTTGTTATTGGTGGTTTTGTGATTGTGGTGGTGGTGGGAGGTTGGTGAGGTTGAGTTTGGTTGTGATATCGGGATGGCAGATGGATGGTGGGAGCTGGGTTGAGCGGTTGACGTGTGTTGCGCGAGGCTTGGCAGGCGATTAGTCAGGTCACAAGCTGGTACTCGATGGTTTATGCAACTTTGGTCCAATGATGTACCTGAGGAGAGTTTAGGACTGCCCGTAACTTAGATATTGATGTGGGCTAGGAGGTTCTCTTTGAGGTATTCCCGGAGGCTGCGTGAACAGAAAAGTATCTTATGCTAGAGTTCTATTCAATACGAGGGGGACACCTTCCTTCCGAGGTACCGTATTCCACCCATTACGTACTGTAGGCTAAACCAGTGGAAGCTCGAATAATCGAACCATGTGCGAGCCCTTGGAGCCTCCTCCTCCTCTTCTTCATCATCATATGAGAGCACTCCATCGCCGCCATGCTACGGTGGACATCGTGCGCGGATCCCCAACTGCGAGTGGGCACCTATGATGCCGCAAGCCGCTGCACACCGCGATGCCGTAGGAGCGGCGGACTTTGCATTAAGATGGATATTAGTATCCGCCGTAGGATTCCAGGAGGGCGGAAGTAGGATCTCTAGAGGAGATGGTGCTTGGACTATAGAGAGCTGAGATAGAGCGGTAGCCCCCGTGCTAATACCAGAAGGGGAATTGCAGCATCTCTGGCGAATCTTGAATTGTTTAGAAATCACCGCACCTATTGATGGGATTCCCTGGCGGATAGGATTGTGGCACATTAATCCACGTTTCCGAAAACGGGGCTTAGCGGTATATAATAGTTACTGTTACAGTTCCTATCATGGGTCGTGTGATACAATACCGGTCAGGACAAAAAGCTTATCACAAGTTCTACACCCTACCATACCCGTGGCCAGTGAGGAAATAGGCTATGCGGAGGAGGGGAAGGACGGGGTCTCTGGTATGTAGGAGAAACCCATGGGGTTACCTCCCCGAGTTGAAAGAAGTAAAAGTCCCGAAATATCCTACCGAGCCAACCCGTCATGCGCAATTCCATCCCGAGCTCTCAGGATACCAGCTTCTAGTTATAAAGTATAATGTAGTACCGATCCACTCACCCATCGACGACCGACCTGGCGAAACGAGCCTACTCCTACTCCGTTGTGTACTGGGAGCTTGGTCATAATTGGATATTTTATATATGGGAAACTCATATGAGCTCATAAATATGTACCTTTTTCCCGCTACGGTTATTTCTGACATTGCGCCGTGGGGATTAATTAACGGAGCTTGTCACATATAAATGATGGTATCTAGATGGCTCAAGGAGTTCTAACATCCCCCTCCCCGCAAAGTAACTGGATGATATTTTGGGAGGTGAAAGTGTCCATTTTTGGTCTAGGATGGGGAGGGGAGAGGGGGCACGATTTTTATCATTGAGATCGTATAGGGTATAATATTTCACTCTGCGATTTTGGCCCCACGACTGTACTTTTCTAGGGCTCTAGCTTTGAGTGCTTGCGAGTGGTTACGAGCAATCGCACGTTGAGAGTGGATAGTGCTTAGATGTTGTGCTCCGTATCACAGGGAATGATTCGGTGTTTTCTTCCTTCCTCCCTTTCTCACCCCCACCTCTTAGGGCGTAGGGAGTGGGGTTTCCGGAGTGGGTCAGGTGATTAGACCTTCGAATGGTTGGGTTACTCGAGTGACACGGGAAGAGTTAAAATAATCTATATAAACTCTACCTCTCTCCATCACCACAAATCCCCAACCACCCTTCTCCTATCAAACTATCATACCGTAAAAAAAATAAAAAAAGGACCACCACCATCCAACATGCGTCTCACAACCCCAAACTTCCTATCCTCCTTCCTCCCTCTCCTCCTCCCTCTCCTCCTCTGCACCCTCCTCCTTCTCCTCGCCGCCATCCCAAGCGTGAAGGCAACCCTCTCAGACACCACTCCAAAAATCGCCCAGGACCTACAGACTTGGGCCGACAAGATCGGTAGCTGGACAAACACCAGCACGCCTACCCCCTGCAAAGCCTTCGTCCACGCATTCACGGGTCCCGGGAAGCGTGTGGGCATCACTAGCAACTGGATTACCAGGATCGCGATTTCTAGTTCGGAGCTGGACCGTAAGCAGAGCGGCCGTGTAGTCCTCGGGGGGGTAATGCCGGTGGCGTTCAATCAGCTTGAGTTCGAGAAGAGGATTTCGCAGAAGGTTTGTTGCTCTTCCCTCCAGATGGATGGATGGGTGGGTGGGTGGTAATGACTGGGGATATCACAGGTGGGCCTTATCAAGTCGTGTCCCGGCGCGCTCGAGGAGGCGAGGGAATTGGTTGGGCAGATTGCGGAGGCGATGGCGAAGACTTTCAAGGAGGTTGGTGGAAAGTTGCATGGGACGGATGGGCTTTGGGTGTCGCTTGTGGGGGATGATGTTGCGAGAAGGTATCAGAGTGTTTTGCAGGCGTTGGGCTGAGTCGATGAGGGTGTATGATACCATACTCCAGGGTCTTCCAATGATGGGAGGGGAAACAAAAAGTGGGAACTGTGATAGTGATTTCGATACCGGATCCCTGGAAATTATACCTGAGAAAAACGCCGATCTGTGAAGGTGATGAGAAGTATCATACACAAAAGTATCAAAACATATTAAGGAAGAAAGAAGTAATACAAAGATCAACTCTTCCGTCTGAGCCATTCCACCACTATCCCCAAATCGCTTCCAATAGCAAGCGCCCATTCAAGACCATTAGCATCAAGGCCCAATTTCCCATCATCAGCGCTCAATTCCGTGACACGAATATCGGCATTCCTGCCTACTTCAAAGTTGCACCCAACCACTCCTTGCCCGGTCTTCTGCGGGAATATGACCCCTAGAGTAAACGCACCGTCCTGCCCTTCCGTAACATTGACATCTACCGGAACCGGTTGAGCCGTTCCATCAGCCATGTCACTACCATCGGCCAAGAATGCGTCCAGATCCATCTCTTTGTCCTCCAACGGCGCCGCCGGATCCTCCGTTTTAGGGATTATCCCAGCGACGGGACTAAAACAACTCTTGAGTAAGGCACCGACATGCGCAAATTGCCTCAGGATAGAGAATACACCCGCGAGCTCCTTTGGGTGCGAGAAGGGCACTTCGAGGATTTGGCGTGCGAAGATCGGCTTTAAGCTGTGTAGTTTGTATTCGTGATGGACACCTTCCTCCACTTCTAGGTCATTATTAGGAACATAGAGTTTTCGTTGGACACCCGATGCTGAAGGAGCATCCGGGAACAGTTTTGTCTGTAAGGTGCCTAGGCTGAGGGTTTGAGGTGGAGAGAGCATCAGGCCAGCGAAGAGTTGCATTTCGTCTTGGAAGGGAACTACTACTGGCGGATCTAGGCGGGCGACAAAACGCGCTGGGGGTGGTCGAGGGTTAGTATCAGTCATATCGAGAATTCCTTCTAGTGGTGGTTCCAGCCAGTCTGTGACCATGTCCTCGCTCTCGCCAAATAAGTTGTCCTCACTAGAAAGTTTAGTCATATAACATGAGACGAATAGAGGTGGGTAAGTACATGGGCTTCTTGATCTCATCCGAGACCCAATGATCCGAAGTCCTCACAGGTGTGATCGGATTCATATTCGTAAAGTCTGGGGGAATTTCCTCAACCTCAATCAAGACCCTCCATATCTCTTCGTTATCGCCCTCTTCGTCTTCATTTCCCCTAGCGAGACGCTTCTCTCGCCAGTAATCGATGCTGAGCCCCACCTTCTTCCGAATATGCATTCTAGGCCTTCCACTCCCTTTACACATTGCGCCAACACTCCCTCCTTCAAGGGACTCCTTTTCATGGTTATATATCCTCTCAAGGGATTGGTATAACCCAGTGATAGCCGTGAAACAATTCAAGTTTGGCGGGTGGCTCAACCGGTCGGCTTTGGTCAGGCGCTCGAGGTTATCGGCGAAATCGGCAAGTGACGGATTTATCAATGGAGCGCGCACGCCGGGGGGTGATAGATTTGCATGGAGAATAGATGCGGCTAGGGGAGCTAGCCCCCCCGACGGACCAGGAGTATCCTCAAACGAGAGAGCTACGCGCAGTATCTTGTTGTCTTTGAAAACAATCTGCTCCCGTTAGCTATTCCACTCCACCGCCAAGTGTAACAGCACGGGCATACGTCAAGAAGGAAGATCTTAGCCGCCAGTGACATTGTAACAACTCCACTCGCATTATCTTTATAGCTCTCCAAACTATAATTATTAGCTACGCCAACCCGAGCTAACTCCGGGACGATGGTACCCCATGCGCTTCACAAGTCTCTCCACTCCCTCCTCTGATATCCTTCCCGGCCGCATAGCTAGTAGCTTCAAGATATCGCCCAATTCCTTCTTCTTGCTCTCGTCTCCGGGCATTGATATCTGCGGTACCCCACCCAGGGCCGCCATGTCCGGGGAGTTGAAGGCCGAGGATCGGTGCTTAAAGTTTAGTAGGTGAGATGGAGATTGCCCAAGAAGAGCTGGAGAGAAAGACATTGCGCCACCCATATTGGGTGTCGTGCCGGCCATCTTCGGGGTCGTCATCGTATGATATAGTGCCTTGTATCGTAGGGGAGTTGGTGGAGGGTTAGGTTAGAGTAGTGGTTTACTTATGTTATGGGAGGCTCAAGATGATCTTCCAGGTCCAGGGTAGAAGTTTCTTGGCAATAGGGGTACCAATCTGCGAGCATTTAACCTAACAGCACAGCGCCCTAAGATCTTTTATAGGGTCTTTAAAAGCTCTCGGACGAAATTCAATTCCAAACTTGGTGTATCGAATGCGATAGACTAGAGTTTGGATGATTTATTTGGCGTTCGCCACTGTCCTACGGGCACTCCCATCTTGTCGGTGAGTAACCGGGCTCTCATACCAAATCACTCGACCACCAGGACAGGGCATTATTACACAAATCGTCGAAGTCAGGCACGTCAATAAAACACTCCAAAGAGTATATACGGAGCATCCAATAGACAAATACTAAGTTCTCTAAAATAGTAAACCCCCTTCGCATGCCAATCTCCCCATCTCCGAGCATTAGCGGAAAAACGGTAATCAATCCAAGAGATCACTTTGTTGATCATTAAGTTGCGCCGACGGGGAAGAGATCGCTCAGACAGCCCCCCCTAGACCAAGTTGAGCCGGAGTAGGGAGTGAGGGGAAGTGGCTCAAAGGGACACTTCTTCGGTCGAGGTAGAGCTTAGGAAGTGAACTTCCTTTATCTTCTGGTCAGGGAAAAATCGGCAAGTTAGCTGGTGCCAAATTATTTACCTCGCTGTTTTATTAAACGCCCACTTAAGAGTGGCTGGTTCTAATGGCCCTTCCCAAAGACCATAATACCGCCTGGGGCTTCAAGGGCATTGAGGAACGTACATGCTGTAGACATCTACTCGAACCTTTGGGTTGAGCTCTACCAGTGCGATGGATCATATCCATGATATCATTTAATTCACAGCAATGAGCTTAACTAGCCGAAGGCCAGCGCACCACACGACCTGATGTCCCTCTTTTGTAAATAGTTCACCTCACCTCGTCCCTTCAACCCCACCCCAGCCAGCGACCCAGGAAAGACATCCGGCGCCTTTGATGAACGATACTACATGAGACTTATATAGAGATAAGTAGTACCATAGCTCCCCAAGCCCATACCCGCAAACGAGCACTATTGAGCACGAAGCAACGCAACAATGGCAAGCGATATACTTATAAGGTAATAGATCGCAAACCCCATCGCAGACCTCTTCCCTCATGCATCAAATCATAAAAGGTGCTAACCAGCCGTAAGAGACGTGGTCCTAATAGCAACCTGCTGCAAAATGAGGAGCCCCGAGTGCTGAATTATGCTTCAACATCTCAAAGGACTATCTTTGTAAATTCATATCAATCACTGAACCCATCACTGCGTAGTTCGATTGAAGGCATATCCACATACTAGAGACAATAAAAAGTGTCAAGCCACTTTTTATTCTAGCCAAACGGTTATGGCTACTACAGTACAGATCTGGTATCATATCTAATCGATATCCATATTGGTATCTGCCTTTTTCTCTTCCTCCCTCTTGATAGCCTCAACGAAGATAGTAACTTGGTCACTCCCAGTGCCTACTTCACCAGGGGCTAGCCTGACCCCCAGACTGTCCGAAATACCCCTCAGTCCACCGTCCCTCAAAGCGACAGATAGACCAACAAGACTCTGATTAAATTGCGGGCTGTGCAAGACCTTACGGATAACCTCCTTTTTCTGAGCGGGGGTTGCATTGCGTGGGATAATTCCCTGCGGAAGGTTTGAGATTAGATCATCAACGGCCTCAGAGGTCATAGTTGCTAGTAGCGGTGCGGTAGTTGTCGAAGGGAGGAGGTCGTGAAGAGAGACTGTCGGCTCCTGTTGCTGGTATCCACCACCACCACCGCGCCCTCCTCCAGGGAGTTGTATCTGGGAAATAAGATTTTGGAGGAAATCGCTCTGATTCTGAGGTTGGGAAACAGGACTTAAGACATGTCCAGTCAGCTGAATAGCCCCCACAGATTACAACTGCAAAAAGCGCAAGAATGATAAAGTTAAAATATTCGCAATATGACCCGTATATTCGGACATTAATTCACAATTCAAATCTCGTTATCATAAAGTCTTCCCCCCAAACAAATAATGCAAGCTTCAAAAAAGAGGGAAACCAAGGAACACCTACGCCCTGCCTCCGTCAGCACCACCTCTCCTGCTGGCACTCCCCTCCTCCTCAACTTCCTCGCTACCAAGGCCAATATCCCCCATCTCCTCGTCATCATCCCGAGGGCCTTGGAGGGCAGCACTGATCCGGTGAAGCCATCCGTCATCTCTTGCAGACCAGTGTCCAAAGTCAGTCGACTCGGCCTTCGTCTGTAACCAGAAAAAGTGGCGTTGTTGGGATGACAAGAACTTGAGAACCATAACACGCCCAGTTGTGCAGCCAGTATATTTGGTAATTCTTGCATCCCCAGGGATAATTATAAGGTCATCCTCGGCAGCTGGCTCGACGGCACCGCGTGGCTTCCAGCAAAAATGCAAATACTCTGATTTATCAGGCAACGGTTAGAAAAACAACATTGGGATATACGAGGAGGGTTGAGGGAACAAAATACCATCATCAGGATCGTGGCAGAGATATAGCAGGCCAGGCTCAGCTTGGGAAACGATGTTTGTACCCTGTATAGCAAAGCATGATAAGTTCAATACGATCAGCAGTAGAGGATGAGAAACAAACATTCTGAGTACACTTCCCGGCTTTAATAGATATAACGGGTGCTACCGCAGCCATAGTGAATGTTATGGTATTGTAGAATCGTCAAAAATGGAGATGGGTAAACAAGGTGATGATGGTGAAAGTGAAAGCCAAAGCTCCGTTGCCCTGCAAACAGGATTCAAAGCTGCATGCCACCCCTCGAGGCTCAAAATCCGATAAGATCAATCTAACCTGTCTCACATAGCAAGATCTAATCAGATTCTGACCATCAGCATCACCGTCACGTTAAGCCCTAATCCAATCCTCCCACAAATCGCACACATGCCCAGCCAAAAAATACACACTCAGAATTCCTTCAAAGTGAATTCGAGCCCACCCAACCACAGGCCAAACGACAACCTCACCGGCAACAAGTTCCCCAACAACCACCCATCGATAATTCAGCAATGTCGGCAGAGAATAAAATTGTCACGTTCGGGTCTGGGACGAGGGAAATTCCCGCCCAGAAGGCGAGCAAGTGGTACCCTGCTGAAGAAGAACCAGTCAACAAGAAGGTTGGTTACTTCTTTATTTGGTATCGGGAGGTTGGGAACGGCTACGGGGAAATGGAAGGAAATGGCAAGAGAGCGAAAGGAAATTCTGAACCTCTCTTCTCCGGCCAATTCCAGATGCAATTACGCAAGAGGGGGGCGGGGAACTTCAAAAACTGAAGATCCTCTATCAAAATTTCAGGGCCTAAGGATAATAGCTAACATTCTCAACAGGCTCGTAAGACTCAGAAACCCACCACCCTCCGCCCCTCCCTTAAGCCCGGCGCAGTCCTCATCATCCTTGCCGGCCGATTCCGTGGAAAGCGCGTTGTCTATCTAAAGCCCCTCTCCGGCGGCGTCATCCTCGTTACCGGCCCCTTCAAGCTCAACGGTGTTCCCCTCCGCCGTGTAAACTCCCGCTACGTCATTGCGACCTCCACTATCGTTGACATCTCCGGCATCGGCTTGGACAAGTTTGACGAGAAGTACTTTGCAAAGGACAAGGAGGCCAAGAAGTCCAGGGAGGAGAGGTTCTTCGAAGCGGGAAAGAAGCCTGAGGTAAAACTCCCTCCCCCCCTCTACTTTAGCCGGGTTATAACTAACCTAATTGTTTACAAAACCAACAGAAGAAGCCTGTCCCCGAAGCTCGCAAAGCCGACCAAAAGGAGGTCGACGCAGCCGTCACAAAGGCCGTCAAACAAACCCCCCACCTTTCGGCTTACATCAGTTCCACCTTCTCCTTGAGCAAAGGCGACAGGCCGCATCTCATGAAGTTCTAGATTCTCTCTATTCTCCCTTTCTTCATGTTTTTTTTAACTAGCTCGGCCCTTTCTTAAAACCCTTTTTTTTTCTCCACATGTTCCAATTCTTCTACTTCGGGTCATAGTCGTTTGTGTGTGTGCGGATAGGCATGTAGATGGGAAGGCAAAAAGGGGCAAAGGGGAGTTATTCACTTGCGTCCTGATGCCATGGAGACAAAACAACCGAAATTCAAACAAACAAAAATTCATCAAAACAAATACCCGTCAGACCAAATAAACAAAGGAAATGGTACCGGGAACTAGGTTATTTGACCGCATGATTGCCCAGCCCGGATGGTTACCTTCACATATTGTGCCTCCTCCTCCTACTCTTCTCTCTTGATTCAGTATACTGCGAGTGAGATGTAGGGAGGCCCAGGATAGTCAAGAGTCGATAGAAGAGGAGGAAGGGGGAAGGTGAGGTGTGTTCTATACGAAACTAGAAAGAAAAAAAACTATACCTCAGCTTTTCTCCTCTCCCTCCCTTCTCTTTCCCCTTTCTCCTTAACTCGCAACCGGCGGGAGATAATTTATACAAATATCCAATATGCCTGCAATACCATCAAAAAACCAACTGCCCCCCTCCCCCCATCCACAAACATCCCCCCCGACCTATATCTTAAGAAAAATACCTACCAACAACAAAACAGCAAAAGCCATATAGACAGCACCATCCGGGCACACCCCCAAGCAACATTGCGATAGACCCTTCGTTACAATTCGCTTTCTCGAATAATAGAAAGATAGGGCTAGTAGCAGGCAAGGAACTAAGTAATGAAGATCCCGGGGACCCTTGCGGGCGAAGCTGCAAAGCACGGTTGCAACATGTATAATGCTATATCCGCAAGAGATCGTTACTACCATATCATACCATACCAACTCACAAGTTTTTTGGTCTTCTCCTTCCAGATCTTTCCGTTTTCTCCTCTTTCAAGAGACCCCTCGTGTACTACTACTACCCTATAGTACTGTAGGTAAGAACTAAACAAGCCTACCAACTCCCAAAACCGATATATTGTATATAATACCAAGGTATACGCAGTACAGCACATTACCCACATACTATACAAGCAGTACATCCGCCCACCACCAGCACACCAAAATTAAGGATTACGGGTAAATACACAGAGCAACTTGAGACTCCGGACGCCCAGTACCGTACAGTGCTCATCTAGCACCTACTGCTACCCACCCCTCTATCACACCATAATAACACATAACGACATGTCCCTCCCTACAGCATACCCCATCCGCAACACTACAATAACAACCCAATTATATAATACGGTACCCCCGACCCGCATATTATCATGATCCTACCAACACCGGAAAGTATCAAGTTACGCCAAGGCAGACATCAAAAATGAATGAAGAAAGAGAAAGCACGCGCTTCCGTCCGGCGGCCTTCGCAGGAGTGTACAGTACAGTGCAGTGCAGTGCAGTGCAGTACAATACGAGTATGATATGTCCCTCCCCAAGCTCCTTCTCTCTATCCCCCCCTCCGCCCGAGTCCATTTCCCCACCTTGCTTGATTTCGCTATCCTGTGCCACCCAGGGGCGTTATACTGGTGAAGGAAGGAAGGAAGGAAGGAAGGAAGGAACCGTCTTCGAGTTTTTTCCTACCAGACAGACTTCCTGAGAGGTCACAGAAATCTGAATTCTTGTTGTTGTAAGCTGTGACTTACCTTATGTCATACTCTTTTCTCTTCCACACGTCGGCTGGCCCGTGCCCCTCCTTCGGGAAGCTGGGGAATTCGGGAACAAGCCGGGGGGGGTACGGTACTCGAGTACAGCCCACCATCCATCCTCCACCCCCCCCCCGCCCCCCGCGGCCCATAAATGAAAGGATACATCACACTTGACAAACTCAATGTCGACTCAACAACCAATCGAGATTCGATCTCGAGTGACACGTCATGATTCTCAATTTAACTTAAAACTCAAAATTCCATTCGATTCCAAAAATGTTCCAAACTCACTAACTCAATCGGTTTTTTAAAATGGGGACAAAACAGTATTTACAAGAAAGGAAGAGAGTAAAACCCAACACATGTCGCCATAGGAGTGATAAAGCAAAAAGTCAGAGCAAAGAAAGGAAAAGAAAAGAAAAGAAAAGAAAAAGAACCACTTCTACCCTCGTTGCGTTGCGCTATAGAAAAACGGAAATATTGAGAAGAGAACAAGAGCTTTTTGTGAAGAGTGGGGGGAAAGGAAAATTAAACTGTGTGGGGCGGTGGAGGTGAGCTAGGGCTGATGACGAGGAAGACAAGGTAAAATTGGGCAAGTCAAAAATGTCGAGAATAGGACAAGGCAGTGCAATGCTAGCTACGAGGAGGGGAGGGAGAAGGGAGGTCACACATGTGAGAAAAAAAGGCCAAAGCATTGCTACTCTTCTTTCCCTTCACCTTCCATTTCTCCAAACTGGTTATGAGCGCGATAGATAGAAAGGGAAGGGAACGTATGAGTAAAGTGAAAGAATAAAAGAACGTAGAGCAAGAAAGGCGCAAAAAAGGAGCAAGTGGGGAAAGTCATTACACAAGGTGAAGGGCCAGGAAGGGGCTTGGGAAATAGGGAAATGAAATATGAGACCTAATACACTTCACTCCTTTTCGGCTTCCTCCCAAACGAGAGCTTAAACTTTGGAAGACCCCCCTCCTCCTTATGCATCGATGGAGAAGCATCCGTAGGGGTGGGCGGCGGAGGTGGAGTGTACTTTAGGAAGTCCAGCAAGCTGTCCGTGTCGTCTCGCTCTATTCGGGCACCCCTGGCTTGATACTGGACCCTCGGTTTAACGCCGCCGTTGCCCATCATTCGGTGCTCTCCTAGGCCAGAAGCCGGCCGGTATGAGTTGCGGCGCCCAATTGACAATGACGATGGTGGCGCATCGCTCGAATGGTGTGGTGACATGTGGTCTGTGTCTGAGAGCAAAGGGATGTGCTTCCCTAGCCCGTCTGACTGAGCGGGGAGTTGGGGAACCATGGGGATGGCCCTGTCCACGTTTGAAGCGATGGAGTTCTTGCGGACTGATGCGCGGCCGAACCGACCCATCAAGCTGACCGAACTGTTCTTCTTTTGAACCGTCTTGTCCTTGGGGTCCTCTGGGGGAGTCGGAGGTTGGGGTGGTGGTGGAACGTTCCTCAGGAAGTCAATCAAACTCTCTTCTTGTTTCCCCCCAAGAACCACCAATCCGAGCCCACCCAGACCCGGGTCGTCGTCTAGCTCGTCGATGTCGATAGCATATGGGTCCCTACCCCTGGTCTGCTTCCGCTGTGGAGTTAATACACCTGAAGTAGAGGGTGTGCTTCCGTAATCGTGAGCTTTCTCAGGGGTGCTCCGAAGAAGAGCAGTAGACGAAGAAAATGACGATTGTAAAGAATCATCATGTGCGGGGTTCACTGCAAACCCAAGGCCATTGGCACCCGAATCCACCGTTTCAGTTCGCTCAGGATCCCGGGCGGCGTCAAACTGAGCCGAATCCATCGTGTTGCGGAAAGGAGCGACACTGCGGGATATCCGTCGTTGAACGGTTTGCTCCCCATCAACAGGAGGCATTGTGTTGCGGAAGAATTCAGCCAGTGCTGATGTGGAAGCACTGCTGGTACACCCACTCGCATCGCGAGCAACTAAACGATTCCTCGGCCGCGAATGTGTAGTTGATAACGAATCAGACCGATGTTTCATGACCGTTGGAATGATGATTCCACTAGGGGAGGAAAGAGGCGTCGGGCCAAAGCTGTCGACCCGCGGAGGAGCCGTAGCGGGGACGGGCCCGAACGGGTTAGGCATTTTGACAGTTTGAATGGCAGTATCAGAATGCCTAGGCGATGATAGAGAATCAGCGAAGGCTGGAGTGGTAATGGGAGGGGATGCTGCCGAACGGAGCATTTGTGCCAGGGTAATGCTATCACCACCGGTTGGGTCTTTCGGAATGATCGCCTTGGCTCTTGCGGACGAAGGGCGCGAGCCTGGTTTATTTGGCGTTACGGTGCGTGGGCGCTCAGCGCCATCCGGTCCGGTATAGCGCAGGAAGTCTGCCAGGTCTGCAGTCTGTGTCTTGGAGCGTGAGGATTCCTAAATCAACAGTTATAAACGGCCCTGAGTCACACGCGATTATGCAAGCCGTACCTCTATTCTCCTGATCGGATCAGGGGTGATTGTGCAGTGAATTGTGTCATTGCCAGAAATCAATTCCTCAAAGCTACGCTCTCTCGGATCCATATTTGCAAATTTCGCCGATTGCCGTTCACTATGCAAACTACTACGACTCTCGTCATCTGACTCCGGAACCTTAGAGTGGCCCGCACCCACTACTGGCCAGGAAACAAAACTCTTGAACTTAGCTGACGATTGTGAAGTAGTGGAACCGGAAGAATATATTGGGCGCTGGGCTTTGCTGAAGCTTGAAGAACGACGAGACTTGTCTGGGGTCGTTGGAGGTGTCCACCCCCGCACTCCATTTGCGCGTTCAGATGATATCGAGATACAACTGCTAGAAGAAGGCTGAACCAGGGTAAGTTGGCCAATCTTCCTATCAGAAAGTTGAGAGTATTGGGAATGTTTGCTGCTCGTCGACGACCCCTTTTTAGAGTGCGAAGAATCTTCATTTCCAGTAAGATTCGCGGCAGGATGGGTCGATGTTTCTGTCTTGGAACCTCTTCGGCTAGTCACTACTGGTGTCTCGCCATCCGAAATGACTGTACTATCTACAGCCCCAGTGTGATCGTCTGCCACAGGTACAATTGATGCGCGCCTTGCTGCCTTCTCGGGAACTGGGGGTGGTTGATCTTCTGCGGATCGCGGAGTTTCGACAATTCCGGCGGGATGCGTTGATTGAGCGTCTAAAGAACCAGCAGTAGCGTGATATACTGGGCCAGCCGGGGCTCGCCCTACTTCGTCCTCCTGTTGCGGTTGATGCACCGGCGTTCCCTCAACTTCCTCATAATGGGCTTGCGAGGGAGACAAGCATGTCCGCGGTGCTACAAAGACATCATCTGAAGTGTGAGCAACCCCAATTTGGCTACTAAAATCCTCGTCATCTCCAGCTACTGAAACAGCATTTTCAGTTGTTTCAGGTGACCCAATTTCGATGGCTTCATCCACCGGGAACTCTCTCTCAACCTGAATCGCCTCCATGGCCTCAGAACTTGAATCCTCGCCAATGATCGAGCCGCCCGACTGTTCGTATGTTCCGTATGTTTCGACCACAGACTCTGGTTCCTTGCCTGGTTCAGCAGGCCAACCCTGCTGCTGCTCCTCGGGTGATGTGTAGGAGGCTTGGTCGGTTTCCGCCGCCTCGCCTGTCTCTTCACTTTTGGCCATTTCAAGGTTGTCCGAATCTATCTGTTCTCTATCGTCTTCAGCGACCGGATCAGGGAAATCTCCCCGAGTAAGATCTGGTAGTGAGCGAGGTCGCTTAACGCCAGGTGAACGAGTAACAAAGGGCGACTCCGTAGTCCAGGGTAAAACGATCAAGCTTTGTGGGCGGCGTTTTTCCAATCTGTCCGCAATTTCCAATTCCTTCGACATGTTAGCACAGAAGGACCAGAGATCGATGCCACAAAACCTACCATAAGCTCGTTGACACCCATCGGTTCAACTTTGGGGCTTTCAGACCTCTCAGCATCTCCATCAGCTAGAGGAGGAGCGACTTCGTCGATCGGAGGTAGCGATGCTTCCTTCCTAGCCTCTAGGGTAGCAGCATCATCCCCTACTTCCAGTTCTTTGTCCATTCCTACCACAGGCGCCCCATCGCCCTCAAATGTGCCCTTGGCCGCAGAGGATTCGTCCCTCAGAGTATTTCCCGTCATAAGACTGCTCGCACTTGCTCGGCTAGAGGTACTAGCTCGTCTTTCATGGCGTTGTAGGGAGGGAATGGAGAATGAACTTCTTCCTCGCACTCGCTTGCGCCATTGTCGCCATAGTCGGCTGAGCGACGGGTTCAAGGCCACCTTTTCCGTATCCAGCTCCTCAACAATAGGCCTCTCAGTAGCATCGGTTATTTCTCTGGCCTCATTGGCAGGCAGTTTCTGAGTAAAGCGGTTGATGGCTGCATGACCAGCAACGAGCAGCGTTTGCTCACCCACAAACTCCAAAACAGAGGTGAGCCAGATCGCCACCGCTGGTGAAACAATATTGGGCATAGCACTATGATCATTATACTGTTGAGCCCCAACTGATCCCTCAAGACCAGCTCCAGAATATACGGCCTCATCGTCCTCCTCCAAATCCCCCAGAGACGAGTAAACCATACATAGCAACCTAGTCTTCTTCCACGTTCCCTCTAAATCCCATGCCCCAGTCGCTTCCTGCGGTTCACCGAAATCCCCGTCATCCTCCCCATCCCCCCCTCCAAGGTAAGACGCTAGCTCCTGATCAGCGCCAGAAATAGCTTCATTTGCAAGTCGACAGCGAAGAACCTCCTCAACCGCTGGTCTCAAGAGTCTAAGTGAGGTCGATTTTGCCGAAGAAAGGAACTCATACAGAAGAAAGTCGAGAAATTGGTTGATGAGCCTTAGTGACGGTGGCGTAACGAGGATGGTAGGAGATCCAGGGCTAACAATTCCTTCATCCTGTAGAAAAGTTTCATGATTACTTGTCACAATCCCCGTGGCAGCGGATGCGGCGATATAAGCCGATTCCGGAGTAACTGAAGCCAATGGGTAGCTCATCGAAGTGATAGATCCGTGTGAGCTTAGAGGGTAATCTATAGATCCATTACTTCGACTTCTTTGGTGTGTGAGAGAAGGTTGTTGATGATGTGGCTGCTGCTGCTGCAAGTCGAGGCAGTCCGGTCGAGTAGGTCTATTCATTTTTTCTTTGTGTGTATTACGGTCGATATTAATATGCGGCAGTCGCCAAAATACGGTAGTAACAGCTCTCAAACTCGAACCCGATCCACTTGTCCCCGACAAACTTTGGAGCAAGTGCGGTGGTAGGCTAGAAATTAAACTCTTTTTCTTAAAATAAAAAAAGGAGCGAAAAAATAAATAAAAATCGAATATTAGCAAGGCAGGCAGGTGGTCCTCCCTAAGTAGCAATGCGAAGAGCGGCTGCCAACAGGGTTATCATTAACGGAACTGCTATGAATGATTTTTTCTTTCTTTCTCGCAATAATTTGCTTTGCCGAGAGCTCCTTGGAAGAAGGAACGAAGAGAGCAGGAGGGAAGGACGGGATAAAGTAGTGAGCAGCAACAGCAGCGCAGCAACAGCGGCGGCGTGTGCTGGAAGGAGCGGGTGTTTTTTTCTTTCAGAGGTCAAAAACGTGCGAAAAATGAGCGGGGGCTGTCACAGCTTATATCGTCCGCAGATGGAAATAGAGTAATTAATTGCCCCAGCAGAAGCAGCAGATCCCTATTAGGAAATGTAATAGGGGACTTCTTTATGGAAGGAGGGAAGTAATAAAAAAAAAGAAGGGTGCACCCGTTGTTCGTTTAGAAGGGGGGCGTGGGGAGGGAAGTGAGGATGGGTAGGCTCAAGAGGAGAAGCAAGCAAGCCCTATTGACTCGGTGCAAGACTGATCAATTATCAAAGATATGATAGAAAGGCACGGTACGGCCTTCGGAAGGGGGTGGGGTTTTGGCAGAATGGCGCACCGATCAGACTTCTCGAGGGAGGAAGGGAAGAAAGGAGCAGAGGGCAGCGATAGCAATACTCGAGTACAGTTCAGTAGTAAAATGATGTATCGCAGAGCAAATGCCCGAGCGCAAAGCCGTAAATTAAGCCGGGCAAAGAAAGAGGCAAGACAATATTTCCGGGGCAACAAGGCTGATTGAGACTGGTACGAGGACCGTAGTTCGCGATAGATTCCTGACTTGTCAAGCTAAGAGGAACGGGCGATGGGGATGCAAGAGAAAAAAGGTAAACAAGTTAGGGTTGGAAGCTCTCTCCTTCGTTTACAGTACAGACTAAACGCTATTCCCTTGTTTACTTTCTCCCTATTCGCAACCTTATTCCGAGCTTTCATTCAATCATAATCATGAGTTACTATATTGCTTTCCCTTCTCTTGTCACTCGAACACAGCAGAACAACAATACGGCCGGGGCCCACTCCAAATAGATATCTGCTGTAGCCTACAGCCTACCCCAAGCTATTGCGAGGCACGCGAACAAACTCCTATCACACAGGTCAATAAGTGGCGGGCGATCCCCCTAGAGATAGATATATGATATGACAATAGCAGAAAGAAGAGAGCAACGCATGCTTAGCCCAGCTAGGATATATCTTCTCCTGCGATACGTCTCGACAGCTACCTGATTTGTCCCATCGGCATGTGTGCAGCGGTCAAGCAAAACACTCATGAGAAGGAACAGCCCGTTTCTTGTTACAGTAACCCCTGGGTTACTGTATTCTCCCTTGTGCTTCGCCCTGCCTCAGCGCCCGCAAAATGGTGCCTTAGCAACTGTATTTTCGCCAGGAATCCTGCCTTGCAAGTCTCTGAGAATTTGCAGATGAATATTATATCAGAAGGCGATCGACACAAAGAATGCTGGCTACCTACAGCATCGTGCGGTAATCATACAGATTCATACCATCTGCAGCACACAGACCCACCACTGCGCATGCCAGTCCGAGTGCGGTGCAGTGCTCGTAGAGTTTCCCATCATACTCATACCCCCAGTGGACAGTCCGATGCTGTACCGCAGGCAGAGTGCCGGAAAAGTATGATACAGCACTGCACCGTCCCACAATGACACTCCCTCCCCCTCTTCCCCATCCCACATGTCGGTTTTACCCTATTGCCCAAATTTCTCGTCCACCCACTGGGCGGCTGGGAGGGGGGAGAAGCACGGAAGAAGGAAAGAGGAAAAAGGAAGGAAGAGGAAAAAGAAAAAGAAAAAAGGGACCAAAAGAAGCACCAAAGAAGCAAAGGTGCAGGACTGGAGGAATCAGGATCCTGGAACGCGTCAATCCCTGTCTAGGCTTTCGGTACTTCCAACTGGCTCGGCGCCTCAAATGCACGCTTAATCTCTGATCTCTCAACTTGCAGAGGTGGCGATGGTTTTGCCAAACTTCGAGATTCCTAACTGCATCTCCATGGGGACCGAAATTCCGCTTTTATCATAAAACTTGGACACTGAATCCTTCATCTCCAATACAAAGACCGCGAAGATCTTATAGTAGCAGATGGACTGAAATGCCTCCTTATGCTCGTATGACAACTTTCTTCCTCTCTCTCTCTCTCCCTTTCTTTTCTTTTGTTTTGCCCCCCCAGGCTGTTGACGGGATCTGAAATGCGTCTTTCCAGGCATCTAGCGAGAAATTTCAACCTCATCGTGTGCTCGAGTACAGTACTGTACTGCTCTGCTGCTCATGTAGCTAACCTTTTTTTTTTTTTTTTGCCCCGGGTTTCCAAATCCCCCTTTGTGCTCACCAGCGGTCCTCCAGTGATTGTGCAGAGATGCATGCTACGCTAGATGCGAAAAAAGGGGTTCCCCAACCCAGCCCGTGGCAACACAGGTCAAACACACCACAACCGCAAACTGCGCGCAATCCGTCAGATCCCCTTTCTCGTCTCCTCTTGCGTATCACAATCCACGACTTCTTCGTGTTCTGAAGCCGTCCATTGTATTGGTAATTCGTGCCTTCAGCCCAACTCAAAGTTGATCTCAGGGTCATTCCCCGCTGGTACAGAGTCCGGCAAGGAGGTTATGGAACAGTTAACAAACCAAATATACTCGAGTATCCCTGTCTGTTCCAGTCAATAGGTTCCTATCCCTGTGCTTGTGGGTAATTAACCTTTTGTGTTGCTCGCTAGATTGTTACCCCAATCGGGTACGGTGGTGCATTCGAACATCCGAACTAACCATGTTCGGTCATCGGCAAGCGAAAATCCACCAGGCGGCCTGAACCATCCTGAACCACTCAAGACGCTCAGACACCAACAGTCGTAACTCAGATTTTACCAGTCCCATGCAGTGCTGGTACGGTACTCGTACTCGCAGTGCCGAGTTAAAGTTGCGCACCCAAAGCTAGTAGTGATCGTCGGCCCAATAGGAATCAGTGTGACCCTACTGAATGCGGTACTGAATTGGTAGATAGACAGCTACAGGATGATCCGTGATTACAGGAGAAAACCGCCATTCAACGAACTTCAGTACCGGTATCACCACAACGACTCCTTTAATATACTTTTAATACATTCTAGAATAGGGATTTATTGATTCAGCAGCGAAGGAGCATCACGGGAACCTTGAGCGCACGTGATACCGACACCAATTCATGAGCTTCCCAAATTCAGCACATCACCCAAAGCGTCATACCGATTCCCGTTGCCCCGACGATCACTACTAGCTTTGGGCGGCGCGCGAGCAGTGTGCTCAAGCAGGATACTCGTGCTGGTACGGTTGTGTGCGGAAATTTTTCTCACCCCGGCCGGCACTAGGACATAAATTTTTGTTGCGGGCTTATTATCACGTACCAGTACAGTACAGCAACCCGAAGAGATCTCACCATTTCCGCGCTTCAAAATCATTAAACTACGAGAATCTGGGACTATCGTTTAATATGACCTCTCCTGTTTACAATGACTCCTAGGACCTGATTTGTCCTGCCCTCTGCTAACTCCTTAATTCGGTTTTATAAGTATTGGTTCACGATAACACATCTAGCACATTGGTCGCCCTTATGTGTTGCAGTACCAGCCGGGGTGCAAGAACTTTCCGCACACGGCTGCACGGTACTGGTACTCGTACAGGTGTCAAAACTGCCATAAGGAAAACAATTCGGACCCACGCTGAAATTCGTCAGGGCCGTCTCAGGATCTCTTATCTCTGAGCCATCAGGCATGCGGCTCGGCACCCTCCTTGGTAGAGTGATGTTTCATGAAGATTCCTCAATGCCTTCAATTCATCCCTTTGGGAGAGAGACCATGGTCATTTCCCCTTCGCCCTCCTTCCCCTGTTTATGACCTGTGCAACGGTATCGGTATTCTACAGTCCTGCTATGATAATTGTACTTTTTCTGCCATCGCCGGTCACATTTCGCTGCCAAGCCCCGGTTCCGCTGGCTCAGAGTTAGGAGATCCTGGGACGGACTTGGCGAAACTTGTCAGGTCTCCGATTTTCTTGGCTGAGCGTGACTTTCACTTTGGACGCGTTCTTTGTTTTGGCGAATTTAGGCTAGCGTGTTTTGATTAATTTTTACTATAATATTAGCCTTTGACCTCTTCGAATCTCCTCCTCAATCTTGGCCATTGTAAAAATAAAATAAAAAAGCTGGGGTAATTGAGAATCGCGCTAGGAGGATATCCAGAATATCTCCCCCTTCGGATTGAGGGGGGGGGGGAGAAAACGGAGCGAAAAAAATATTCTCTCGGTTGAGACAATCAAAAAAAGAAAATCCCAACAGACAAGCCCCAACGTCCTAGCGAGATTCTCCAGTTTCTCCCGGTTTCTTACCCATCCCATATTCCCTGCCTAGGGTCTGAGAACTACCCGTGCTATGATAGTTTGCTCGAGGAGTAGTAGCGGGCGAGAGGCATCCGGAAGCAAGGGTTGCGGATCCGTATGGGGCGCTCGGACGACGCACGGGTTTTTTTTGCCATAAGCAGTTACTAGTACAGTGGCACCCCCGCCACAGCACAGGATGATACCGGCCACCTGAAATGGACCTCTCCACGAGCCAAATCCGATGATGAACCAGCCCTAAGTTTTTAGAGAAAAACTCTATAATATTATTATTATAGAGCTATCATAATTATTATTTAAGATCGACTACTCTTTTATTCTATGGATCCCCTTTTTTTCGACCAATGTGAATTAAGTGTGAGTCGAGAACAGTACCGGTATCGTAAGAAGGGGGCATTTTGGGGAAAAGTGGGCGCATACATAATATCATAATATCATACAAACCTACGCCAAGACTCTACTGTACTGGTATCATACTTTTCCTTGCATATTATTATTACTATGTAGGCGAAGAGAATGCGAGAACTATCCCGGACAGCCAGCAAAATCTGGAGAGCCCGTCAGTGGGTACTGTACAGTGCCGTTAGAAAAGTTCAGGGACAAACGGTAAAACACACCAAATATGCCACATTTCGAGGTGCCCCAACACAAAAATGCCTAATAGCACTGCAATTCTCTGAAATTTAAAAAATCAGGCACTATCTCAAATTCAATATACTGAGCTGGTAGAGCCTCTAGATAGTTCTAAGCCTTGCAGACCTTTCTTAAAGTGGTGGTAGCCAGACTTTCTTGTTTCATGTACTTAGTGATTCAATATGTAATTGGACACTCTTGCACTATTTAGTAGCAAAACAGTCTCAACACTTGTTGAATTGTAAAGTATAAAGTTGGTGTCTTGGCATTGATTTCTCATCACAAGCTAGAATACACAGTGTACCTTCCCACAAAAGCTCAGAAAAAATATGAATTTTTTTTACAAGGTACACCAGATACAAGAAGTGGTGTCAGTAAAATTGAAGGCTCTCATTAAGTGAGATGGGGATGTTGTGGTGTGCTGGAAAGTGGGACTTTTGGTGTGTTTTGGCATTTGTCCCCGAACTTTTCTAACTGCACTGTACAAGTACTAGTATCATAGTTCTAGGAACAAGAGGTTCAGGTTTTAGTTGTAAAGGAAATTTGGGCCAGAATGCCACGGGATAATAGGGAGAGGTACCGGGTATCCGGAATGTCGAAATCCGGGATAATGGGGGGGGGGGGGGGTGTGATTTTTGGGGATCCCTGTTTTTTCGGGCAATGCGCTTGTTTGCCTGCTCCCTCCCAGACCGGCCCTATCCATACCGGCCAGTACGTGTACGAGTACAGTACTAATTAGTAGAGTGCTCGAGCAAAAGGCCCTTTCGACATCTGACATGGCGGGTGGGTTGGTGTAAAAGTCCTCTTGCTTGTACGATACTGTACTTCCAAGATACACTACGGTACTATACGTCCTTCAAGTTGCCTGCTTGCCCGCGCGCAGCTCCAGCTCTTCGCCCTGTCTGACGCTCTGGCCGAGGAGCTAACATTCCTGCTGTAGGGGCTGGGGTACATGTATGATGTGTGCATGGTACGCGGGCACACACACTCCCTACGGTGAAAAAGTTATCGGTTGTCATCAGCTGAAATCAGTCTGTCTGTTAGGCCACGAGAGGTTTAGTTGTTTTCAGGCCAGCAGAATTGCGGAGAACGAGTTGATGATGATGATGAGATGGTGGGCCGATCTTATACCATCTTCGGAGGAAAGCGCAAATAATTCTTTCCCGGAGCTCTTTTGTCTCTGAATCCGGAGATTGCAGGGGCAGTAATCTAGCTTGCTGAATGAAATCTGCGCCAGATATTATGATGGTTTCGTTCGACAGCTTATCGAAGGGCACCGTATCGTGCGGCGGCGGTGATTACTGGTATAAATTCACTTGGAGATTCATACGAATCCCCGAATACTTTTATGAATCGCCGAGTACAACATTGCATTATGAAGGGCGGGCTGGGTGGTAGGCATTTCCTAAAATGGAATATATTCCCGGAATGATCATGACTCTGCCGGTACTAATACGATTACGCTCATAAACATCCTACCGGCACAGTTATTCAAACAAAACAAAAAAATCGTCCAACGATTAGGTTCCACTTCTCAATCAATACTCGAGTAAAGTTCTTGCCGGTAGGGTGATGTTCTGGCAGTAGTATGACAACTCTACCCAAAGCGCCGGAAGGATTGTGTTCACCGGTTTTGCAATTACCGAGAACGCGGGACATTGTACCGTTGTGCTCGAACACCGCCGGTACTGTGCAGCAACCGGTTAACCTCTGGACTCGAGCAGGTGGGCGCTACCCATTACCGCATAAAGTCATGTCTCCGTCTCCCCTATTCTGCCTGCACAAAAGGGTACGGTAATATCAACTCCATGTGGGTGGTCGGTGTGCGAAGAGCAAACCCAATTGCCCCGTGAGCAAACGTGTTTCCTTGGGTAGGGCCTTATAAGCAGAATACCGCCATACCGGTAGTACTCGGGGAGGGGGGAAGGGGGAAGGGGGAAGGGGGGTATCATTAAAAGGCTTGTATGGTCACCCAGATTCTCTACCCTAGGGGATGGAACAACCGCGTCAATAATTGGAAACCAGCTTAGAGGTTCTTTTGGGATGGTCGTTCGTGGGCTGTGTGGTTTTGGGCCGTGGTTCAAAGCATGTTGTAAGCCCAGTGCTCGCTGTATTGGGAAAGATGGCAGGATACTACTACGGTACCGGTAGTATGATGCCCGTATTCTCGTCGCAATCTGGAATGGATATTGCCTAAAACTTTATCAGTCGGCGATCCAGATCATCGTGACCACAACCCACACCTCCCTCCAATGATAAACCCCGACACATGTTTTAGAAGCTGCGCCGTAAAATACTGTCAGGTATGAGAGACTTCGCCGACATATTAGTTGTATGATGCGCGTATTCTTACCTTGCATTGTGCAAACTGTGAGATACCTTGCTTTCTTCTCAACTAGCCTTAGGTTTCTAGATTGATTGATAAGAGATTCCAAAATGGGGGGCTAAATACTTAGAGCACCAGCGCCGAGATTTTGGAGCCGGACAGCCGTACGATATGTATGATACAATGCAATGTGATCCTGTACCACTTCGAGTATCTGTCCCAGCATTTTACCAATGGAAAACAGAAAGCATCAATACAAGGATAGTACGATACGATACGATGCGATATGGTGCGATCTTTCTCATCCTGGTATCAAGTCTTTGTAGATCGTTCCCTCTGGGGGGTTCCTTGTGATAAGAAGGGGAATGGGGGCCATGTTGGATCTCCCGGTCGTGGGGCAAACCCATCTGCCAAGCGTGTAGTGATAGACACCAGCGTATAGAAAAAAAGAAAAAAGGTTCACTTTTCCATTTTTAGACCGCAGTTGACATGATCGTAGCCAGTCCCCCGATTAAGAATCAGAAAAGAAAAATAAACAAGAAGAAGAGAGAAAAGAGGTGCAGAACTAGGTCCTTCAACCTAATGGATCTCCCGGTTGACTGACCAATTGATGAGATACCAATACAAGAGTACACCCTTGCCTCGACAGGAATCCGGTTTTTCGGCGATATATCCTTAAAGGTTGTGATCGTTGAAAACTGGGGCTGTACTGAATACCATAGCATAAAACACTGCGTAGGCCTACTGATTCAATCTGCAGGACTTTCATCGACCTCACCGGAAGAAAAGCCAATCGTGGTTGACTATTTCGGGGGGCAGCAATCGGTCTTCCTTTTAGCCCTATTTTTCTGGAGGTTCCCGCGCTATTTTTTGGTTCCCATGTTTGGCCGGAGCATCATTATGAAGATTGATAGCCAGCGTCCCTTCTTAAAAGAATCAATGCATAAGCTGAATAGGGCTTCAGAAGACCTTGCCGGTGGAGCAAAGATGAAGAATACAGCGTTTCCGCTATGAATATTAGAAGTTGGGCTGTACAAATCATCACTGCCGTGCAGTACTCGTACAGCGACGATCAGATTAAACCGCGCTAACGCGGAACAAGCGACGGAGGCTTCCGTCCAGTGGTTAAACTGTGATTTGACCATTTTCACCACTCCTAGGACAAGGAGAGCTTTTGTCAATTTGGATGTGAGTAGTTTGCCCAAAGGGAGTATCGGGTCATTTATTACCAATTGCGATTTTCCCTGTCGCTTCACTTTGGAATTCACACTGCCACCGCTGCTTGACCTCCATATCATGACCCGGCCATACGTTCAAATAAATCAGCTTGGGGTCTTATGTTCCGTATAACGCATTGGGCTAACTTTATGTAGACTTCAAAACAAACGAACCATATGCAATGCTCGGCACATAGCCGGGGTGACTTGATGTCTGTGATTTTCTGGTGGAAAGCTGTGATAGGTTATCTTTCGCGGAGTGAGGTCATTACCTACGTTCCTTGCCGTTCTGATATTCGGCGACCAGTGTCAGTTAGCGGCTTGTTAGATTGGGTACGTGAGAGTACAGTATGGGTGGGATATCATATGAATTCCTGTACCATAACAATTTACCGGTAGTGCGGAAGCGGTCAATATCAAGAGCGAGTGTGATACGAGTATTCGAACTTGGATATCGGTAGGTTAAGGGCTAACCTAGCTTTTTTTTCTTCTTCCCCCGCCAGGCCAATGCCAGCAATCAATACTTCGCTATCGGAAGTAAATTCCGGAGCGCCGAGATCCAGTGGGGGCCCCGGAACCTTCTTTCGGCGGTAGACATTGTCGAAAGAATTGCAAATATTAGTTCATATCCTACTTAGGATATGGCGGTGGGAGGGGGATGAGGAGGGGGATGAGGAGTTGCAAACATTTGGCTCGGAACAGCTTTGGAAATGATATGATATCTGGAGCCCTAGGTAGTTTGAGGATGGAACCCTTCATGTTCTTATCCCGCTCGTATGTACCGGTATGATTATTAGACCCTACAATAGAAGTTAGTTTGTAGCCATGTTGCGCAACAGCTGTCTCGAACCTGGATTCCTGAGAGAGGGGCGGGCAGAGGAGTTGATGAGTGCACAGATGGACAAAATAAACTGGTGGCAGGAAAACCACAAGTATTTTATTTGGGTTTTACTGTTCGGTAGGATTCTAGGTCGTCGTGGCATATTGCACTGTGCTTGCAGGTTGTAAACGTAAGGTACCAGTGCTGCGGCCGGTACTGTACATGTAGTGACTTGCTGCACTAGTTTGCTAAGGCAATGTTCTAACCTTCATGGGCCCGGAAGGAACAACTAAAGGTTTCCGCTTTCCTAGAATTTGCTGCTGGATTCAAGCTGTGTGGATGATCAATCCTAGAACAAAGGCCTGGTGGGACCACAACACTGTAACTACTCGACGAGCACGTGTGTTGCAAGCATTTTCGCTGTGAACGAGGGACGAGCTCTGGGGTTAAATTTCTGGCTTACCTTGAGTACGAACATGCTAGACATGTAGAATCCTTTTTGTTCCTCAATCGTACGTTCCGGTTCTTCAAAACTTAAACAATTCTACTCCCAAATTCACTCTAACAGTAACAAGCCGCACTATCGAAAACTCCCTCCGGTGGCCCAATTCGTCCTCTTGCCCCCCTCAATATCATCCACGTTTTCCCAATCCCACGGGATTACCGGCTCCATAGCTAACCTTATATGTATAAGCCGACTGGTATCGTGCTTGTATCGGCGAACCCGTTTCACACATTCTCTGTCACGGCCCTCGAGATTCGCTGGTTGCCTTCGACCCCGTCCGTATCACGTTTCACATAAGGTGTAGAGGATAGCATGCATTCCCATTTGATCCTGCGGCAATTCTGGCTTAAAGCACAGGTTGGAGGGTATGGGCACGTTGCGCGGTACGGTCACTGGCTGTCTTTCCTTCTTTGCAGCATGCGGGAGAGAATGGAGATCCTGGGGTATTTGTATCATGAAACCTTTGTCCCCTCCATTTCATCCTTCCTTCCGCTTCTCCCTCGCCTTCCGGGACATTTGGAACCCTTTTACCCCGCGTCGATCGGGTCTATGGCCTTTCTTCGGAGCAGTTTGTCATCCCACAGGTGCTACGCTGTGCTTATGGCATGGGTTTCCTGGCCGGGGTTGCGTTTGCACTAGATTCCCTCTTTTGTTTACTTTATTTTATTTTCTAACGGGAGTAATTTCCCCGAAAAGGAATATAGTATGATATTGAGTGAAACTTTCGGGTGGAGAATCCCCTCCTCTCAAAACCTGGGGGCCCAGGGAAGAAAAACACCTTCTAGGTTTACTTTTCTCACGGCCCTATCGGGTAGGAGAGTAAAGACCTTGGATATCTTAGCCACGGTATGGTACCGTAATGGCATGAGATCTGTTGAAATGGCGTCCAGCCACATCTGTTTTACTTGTACTCGTTCCCGGCATGAAGAACCTGAACATTTGGATCCGAATTTAGTATCGGCGCTCAGATACGCACAGACAATTTTCCATACAAAATTTTGATCCCTATGTTCAGGTTCTACATGCCGGGAACATGTACTATCATGCCAGGTCTGCTAAAAGATTATTCCGTCGTATCATATCTGCAACCATGGTCACTATCACCCGCTTCTATTGCCCGATCTCACCATTTTATTCTCCTGCATCATTCCTCTAAATATCTGACGGCTGATAATATAGAAATGGCACAAACGAAAGATCCCTACTCCTTTCCTAGGGGAAAAAAATCCCCCAAAATAGCTACCGTGTCGAGTGACGTGTGGTGGATCTGGTGGACCGGTATCGCTTATTATCAATGTTTTTTCTCTCCGTTGCGTCTTTTGGCCCATCTCCTTGATGCGAGCGGGCAAATACTCTGAGGTTAAGAGTCGTGCATGTCAGGCAAAATTTACAACGACATAAGCACAGTCCGCTTATGGAGAGGAAAAAGGGAGATCATTGTCGGACAACTCTCCAGTACCTGTCCGCCTTGAAGGGCTCTGAAATCTCGTCTGGCAAATCAATTCTTCCTGTGATACAGCAGATGATGGAAGGACTACACTATTCACGGCATCTCACTCGCAGGATGTACCTCTCCAAAAGCTCTCTCCTTAGAAGGAAGGACATGTAAGTTTAAGGGGTCAGATATAAGTACCTGCTACCAGGGCCCCATGTACTCGTATATACACGTGTAGCCGATCCAAGTTCTCGGACTCTTCAACCACGAGGTTTATGAAACTGTGTCCAATCCTCGGAGACTATTCCGACACCACCGCCACTGCCCTACTGGTACGGTGCATGAGGGCCGGTTTTTAAGCCAGCTTAGCGAATGTCTTTCCTACCCGCCCCGGTAGTTGGGACATCATCCACATGTCAGCGTGGGGCTGCGATGTGATTCCGTGTTGTCTACAATTACATATACGTCCGGACCATGGGAGGATGGATGGATGGGCCATCTTGAGCCACTACTGCAGCGGACTTTGCAGCGAAACTTTTCTCGGGTCCCCCGGAACGAGTGCGGGGACACAGGCTAAAGGTGGTAGCCATGCCGACATGCGTAGAGCCTTTGCGCAATTGAACATCTAAAGGCTGGGCAGAGGGTCGGGTGAGGTCTGGTTTCTCTCCCTCTGACCGTTTACTTACTAAACGTTAAATACCAATTCTGCTTCTAGCGTCCTTTGCAAGGCACCCCTCGGAAACTGGTTGCGCAAAGGCTCTGATAACGGTAAACTGTATTTTTTTTAACGACAAGCAAACGGCACATGGAGGAAATCTTTTACTATTAGCGGCACCCCCCCGAAGCAAGTAGGCGGGCGGGGAAGGAAAAAAAAGGAATTTGGAGGCACAGTACCGCAAGAACTCGAACAAGTGGGCCATGTGTTAGGACGTTGGAGTTTCCTTTCCAAGTGAGGCCTGGTTATCTTGCTTTTCTTTTCTATCTGTTTTGGAGGGCGGGTCTTTTGGTGCGCTTTTCGCTCCTTTTCTGGAGGAGGGGGTTTTGGACCACCTGGCACACGGCCCAATTACTCAGGTTCTTACGGGTAGTGCTGACCGTTTTCTACTAAGAAAATTCCGCATTTTGTGAGTGAGAGTTCATGATTGGCTGAGACGGGGCACTAGCATAAGTTACCTGAGAGGCTGAAGCCCCCAGATATGACGCCTTCCTCGGTACCGACTTTCAGGAGCTCTTAGCGCGGTGATGGTCGTGGACTCGTGGCTATCGCCTTGATTGATTAGTTCTGATATAGACTGCAATATTAAAGGAGTACAAGTACTCGAGTAGGCATGTCCACAGATGAATCCGACCAATCAACGGATTTGGACTTCGCTAAAATTGATGTGCTAGTAAACCACACCGTTACTACATACCCTAGGTCGAAAGAAAGACTGAAAAAACTAGTGCCTGAAAACGGCCTAAGGCGACGACTGTGGGGTAATAGTGGGTATTGCAAATTAGCTTTAGGGATACTAAGACGTCAATCCAACAGCTAGTTCGGAAAAAAAGGAAAACCGCCCCTCAAGAACCGGGGAATTCCGTCAGTCTGTCTGTGCTCCACTGCTCTAGAAGCTTGCCTCCTGGGATACGATACTGTGGAGTTGTTATCCACGGGATATCCCGTCAGAGACTCAATTCTACAAACTAAACTAAACACCCCAGGTTTCGTTCGGGGTGTATAAATGAACTACCGGTATACTCGGCCACCGGACTAAACTCGCCGTTTTCTTAGCGGTGACGCACTAGAAAAAAAAAAAGAGAAACAGGGGAAAAAACAAAAAACAAGAAAGAAGGAACACAGCTCCAATCCTGCGACATGAGAATGCCCGCTGGAAGGTAGGCTACATCTCCGCTACGTCGATCCTAACGTTAGGAATCACTCTCTGAGACATACCCGTAGCTCTGCAATATTGCATCATGCGCATTTCCCTCTACCGCAATAGAATACTGTGTACCGGTATACCTTCCTGCACACCTGTGTATTCTACAGAAACGGTTTATGACTGGCCGAATCGTGGGATGTGTCTCGGTCTCGAGGCGTGAATACTACCAAGGACGGGCAGGGTCTCTCCCTCCTACAATACCGCTAGGTGACTTTTCTTGAGCGATCTGCGGTGGTGGCTGGGTTCCGAGATTGCGCGGAGAAAGGTGTTTTACAGCGAGTGGGTTTAGTCGACTTGTTTAGCGTTTGGCGGATGCGACGCCCATCAGGCGGGTTCTCGGCGTGACCATGAGAGGTCCCTTGGGTTGGACTGGATCGTGGGTGGCCGTGACGGAAAGCCATTGGGGACTTTTTTTCCATTTTTGGTGGCAGTGGTGCTGTGGGCTAAATTTCTTCGGAGAACGCCATACCAACCTTTTTCACTATCTGGGATTCCCATGAGCTACCAGCGATGGCTCTCCTAGCCATGCCTCTTCTCAATCGCCTGACTCACTACCTGAGTGTTCACTCCTCAGATTACGGCGTCTTCTGCCGCGAATAGGCCATCAGCAAATACCTATACCACTACAGTCTTCGGGATTACGAGTCAGTTGCTTAGCTAGATCCTGCTGTTGTGAGTGGTTTGATATCATTACCTAATCTACCAAAATATCGACAGTCATCCGCCAGGGCTCATCTCTCACTGTGCTGGGGCTATGGAGGATACTGTCCGAGGCGGAAAGTAAGAAGGCTGGTATTTTCAGTGGGGCGTTCGTCCATGTATGCACCGGAAACCAGGAATGAAAAGCAAACATGAAGCCTAAGAGAGAGAAAAACTCTTCTATGTACGAACGGTCTAAAGTTTAGCAAGAAGTGAGGGAAGCAAAAAAGTTAATGGAGAATTCTGGAAGCTAATTATTATTATTGTAGGGGTATCACCGACAGACAGCGGACAGGAGAGGGTGGATCGAGTGATAATGGGTGACCACACAAAGTCGCCATATGGGAATGAAGGGAGGATCCAAGCCTGGGGGATGGTGGGTGTTATCATACACCTGTTCCCAGAGGAAGAAAGGGAAAGGGGAGAGAGATAGCTAGAGGGAGGGAGCTTGAGAACATCAACCTTACGGAAAACAAAAAAAAGCTATCTTCTCCAATGGCGATAATGTGGACGTAGTAGGTAAACGACACCGACTCCAAGGTCAAATCGCCTGCTCCCATAGAGCTGCCACCCGAAGCCAGAAGGGGGTGTCCAGCACACCCTACCAAGCTCCACGGAAAGGATAACGGCTTCCAGGATTATCTGATGTCTGATGTTTGTTGCTCTAGCACTTCCCGGAAAGCATTTTTTTGACGCCTCTTGCGTTCTTGGAATACTCCACGTCGCCGGGGGCAGAAGCGAAGGGCGCGGTACTGGCTTATGGATTCTCGAACCGTAGTGTTGGGTTTCCTGCAACACCGCTGCTGGTGGCAGTGTGATGTGTAGGTATGATGGTGTTCCTCGTTGTTCGAGCCTGACTATCTATAGTACGCTACCTAGCTAGATGTGTGCCCTAATCCACAGACGCCAACCCTACATCCACCTCCCGTTCAAAAAAGGAAAACAATAACTAAAAAAACTAAAAATAACTAAAAAACATAACAATTAGATTGAGGTATCCGCATTTACAGGATTTGAATGCTTTGTCAAAAGACGTGAACTTCTCCGTGTTGGTTCCATCCCTTTTGATTTTGATTTCTTTTGCGGAGACCTAGTGGTTTTCCCCACGGTAGATACTCGTCGAGGCCAGCGGAGAAGGTGGGCCAGTTCGTCATTCTGTGGTTCGAGGATGAAATCTGACAAGATATCCTTCGCCCCAGCCAAGGCAGCTCGTGTTTCCCAAGTTAAATCGTCTTTCTGATTGAGTCCAACCCACTTTACTAGGAATTCCACTGTCCCCACTTTATTCTTCCTCCAGTCCAGTATCTTTTCTACCTCGTATTCGACGACCGGTAGGGTACCGGGATGTGTCAGTACACGAATGGGGGGTGGAGGTGCCTGCTCCCTAGAATGATCGATATAGGAAGGTCGTAGCCGGTCAACATTAAATGTTTCGGATATCCGTGAATTTGATGGTAAGTCGGCAATTTCAAAAGCATTAGGCCCTCTTTGCTTGCCCAAAGTGAACTCACCGATATACTTTTGCTGTAGAATTCGGCGCAGAGTATAGCCTCCAGGATTTGGCATCTCTCCCTCCTCAGGACTAGTATTCCCATACGATATGGGCAGGTTTTTTGTATTGATCAGTACCTTCAAGTTGTCCCCGGTCTGAAAGGCGTGGGGCTGCCGTTTTTTGTTAGCTTGCTCCTGTTGCTGGACTTGTGTATGGTGTAGAGCATCGTGAAGCTGATGCAATATATCTGTCATCGTAGTAGCAAAGCTAGTTGCGAGGAAATTTAAGGGCTGCAGCGGGCGAGATTCTGCGATAATATCCAATGGCAATCTTGGAATATAACCGAGATCTGCTTCAAAAGGTGCTAGCCCTGTTGACTTATGCTTGTGTGAGTTATAGCTAAATTCTGCTAGCGCAAGAAAGCGATCCCACTCCTGCGGGCGAGTGCGGACAAAGGACCGGAGGTATCTTTCAACAATAGAGTTGGCCTTTTCCGCCTGCCCATCTGTCTGAGGATGAAAAGCAGTTGACATACGCAGCTTCGTTTGCCAAATCTTCATCAAGTGCTGCCACCATTCCGAGGTGAAACGCACATCCCGATCGGACACGATATCGGTGGGTAAACCATGAAGGCGAAAGTAGAAATCAATAAAGATTTCTGCAAACCTTTCTGCTGTTAGGGTCTTTTCGGCTGTCGCAATCCAATGGGCCCGCTTTGTTAGCCCATCAATAAAAGTAATAATGGTATCATTGCCCGAGGAGGACGAAGGGAGTTTAACAATGAAATCGATATTAATTCTCTTCCAACGCTCTGCAGGAATCTCTAGGGGCTGTAGTAGACCATATGGGCGTTGGTTGAAAGGCTTTGATCTATGGCATGTTGCACAGCCTCGAATATACTGCTTTACCTCTTGGTACATTCTGGGCTAAAAGAAACGCCGGGCGAGAGCAGAAGCAGTACGCTCAACACCAAAATGGCCACCAATTGGGGTATCATGGGCCTCCGCCATGACTCTTTGACGTAATCTACCGGCATTTGGTATACACAATGATCCTGATTTGTTATGAGTTATCAGTCCATCCGGCAGGAGAGTATAATGCCACTGCCGTGCCTTTCCACGCTGCGAACTTAAAGTATTCTTTGTTGAGTTCTCTTGTTCCCCCTGTCCCTCCCTTGTGTAATTATTTCTCGAGTTCTCATAACCTAACCCGATCAGTACTTCTGCGAAATAGGGATCTTGGCTATACCCTTCCCGAAGCTCATCTAACCACCCATCCGCAGTAACCGTAATTGTGGTAAAGATGTCGCCGACGGAAGTTGCTGTAGTATCCGGGACGGGTGTCTGTACTGCACTATCCAAGTCGATGCAAATAGGACTAGTATCCCTGCCCACTCGAGTTACAGGCTGTATAGCACTAGGCTGCATGTGAACCTGGGTCTCCTGATAATCTGGCCGGCGGCTGAGCGCATCCTGGATATAATTCTGTACACCCGGCAAGTATTCAATTTCAAAGTTATACTCTTGAAGCCGCTCCAGCAGACGCATCTGCCGAGAACTGAGTTTAGGTTGTTTTAAAACATGCTGAAGCGAGGAATGATCAGTTTGCACAGTGAAGTGGGAGCCATGAAGGTAGTACCGCCAATGCTCAATAGCATCACGCACAGCTAATAGCTCTTGATCAGAGGTTGAATATCGAGTTTCAGCACCAGAGAGCTTGCGGGAATAATATCCTAGGATACGTTCCTTAGAAAAAGACTCAGACTCTGGATTCCACTGCATTTGTCTTAAGGTGGCCCCAATAGCAAAACCGGATGCATCAGTACAGATGAGAAATTCTGTATTACCCTTCTCTGGTAAAGCCAGCGCAGGTGCACTACTTATCGTTTTCTTTATTATTGATATTGACTCCGCTACCTGGTCATATGTATCCGGATTAGAGAGCTTGAGATTATACTCTGCGTTGGTTCGCGGAATAAGTGCTAGTAGAGGTAGGGCGACACTAGCAAAATGTGGAATAAACTTCCGATATACTCCGGCAAGACCGACAAACGACCGCATTTGCTTAGGTGTTTGAGGTATTGGCCACGCACAAATTGACTCAACCTTGTCAAGAAGCATCTGGACCCCTTCACCATCCACTGCAAAGCCTAGAAACTCTGCTGCTATGCTTCCAAAACTACACTTGTCTGGTTTCAAGCGGTATCCTGCTTTTTGAATTGTATGCAAAACCTTTTCTAAGTGCTGTGAATGGTGTAAGGTATCCTTCGAGTAAACCAGAATATCATCTATGAACACCACACAGTAGCCTGCCTTTATATGCTCCCTCAGCAGATTTGACATAACTCTCATAAATTCAGAAGGCGCATTAGACAAACCAAACGGCATTACCAGCCATTCGTATAAAGAGTCTGGCCCGATGAAGGCTGTCTTCTCAACATCCTGTGAAGCCATTCGATGCTGATGAAACCCAGACCAAAAGTCTAATTTAGAAAACACCTTCGCACCCTGAAGGCGGTCAATCAGCTCTTCACCATGGGGGAGCGGGTACTAGTCCTTTACTGTTTGCCGATTGAGTTCCCGGTAATCGATTACCATACGCAACTCCCCAGGCGTGCCTGCTTTTGGAACAAACATTACAGGTGCAGCATAAGGTGAACTAGAAGGCCGAATGTGTCTTTTAGATATCAACTGCTGGATAGTTTCATGGTAGGTCTCTTTTTCCTTTATAGTCAGACGATAGGGTGAACGGTGTGGAGGCTCTGACCCAGGCTTTAGTCGAATACGGAATCCCGGAGCGCGGTGGTCAGGTGGGAGTCCTTCTGGCTCCACAAACACTTCTTTAAATCGCCTCACCAGCCCTGCAAGCTCAGGAGATAATGAACCAAGCATCGTTTCTAGAAGAATACTCTTTGAGTATTCCGAAACTGTAAGTGCTCCTTTGTGTGATCCGTCCCGGAATGACTCCACACGACCAACTCCCAGTGGTAAACCAGCAATAGAGTAACGCCAGGTATTCCCCTTATATCCCAGGTACAAGATATTATTTTGATGATCAACCCAATGCCGGGCAGTGACCATCCAATCTTTCCCAAGAATAATATCGTACTGTAGCAGGTTATAGTGAACAAACCACCCGCTATACACATATCCACCCATGTCAACTGTTAACCAGGATTCATACCTGGCAATCCTTTCTTCACTGTTTGCTGTAGTAATTTTCATAAACCCCTTCTTTCTTGTCTTTACGTCTTGATTTTCCTGCTTCAACTGAGAAATAAAGCTACTTCGAACGAACTTGTGGCTTGCACCACAATCGTATAACACATAGGCTGAGCGACTGGAGGAGAGAATAGGTAGATTGAAGCGAAGTAAATTGTTATTCTCCGCACTGCTAGTATGATAAAAGAATCCCAACGTATCCCGTTTACCTTTGGTAGCTACCCGACTCTCCTTCCGGACTACGCTGCACTCAAGCATAGTCCAGCCTAGTTTTTCGAAGCTTCCCCACGACCAGCTCCCCCAATAGCCTCTTCTTCCACTTCATCCATATCAGGTTCCTCTCTCTCGTCATACCCATCAACTGTGTTGTAAACCCCGCTCTCATATCGACCACGTCTACGAGAAAACCTCCCCATTCGGTTATTACGTTCACCACGTCCACGGTATCCAGTGACGGGATCTCCCATCTTCCAGTCTGGCTTTGTACCACAGGAGGCGGACCAATGGCCCTTGCCTCCACAGCGAGTGCAAACATTCCGGTCACGCCGATTGCCCGATACACCATGTCCTGTGATTACTGACAGGTCCATTGGTGCAGGTGCAGTTGGGTGACTAGAGGATGTAAATGGTACCGTAAAAGGAGTGCTGCCACTATTGAAAGAGGTAGTCCCACCTGTCAGGCCTTGAGTTACTGCCTGATCGTCGGTTACGGCCATTGCATCATCCAAGGTGATAGTTTTATTACCCCGGTGGGCGGAAATGGCAATTGCACTTAAAATATCCTTCTCACGAGCCGTCATCTTTTTTATATATATCATATAAAGCCTGTCCCCGCGTTAGGTATTAAGCCTATTCCTCCCAGCCAACCGGGCGAGGTCCAGGAACCTAGTGTTGAATTCCTGCAAAGCACCAGGTCCACTTCCTCTTTTTAAAGCTTCTAGGCGATTCCAGACGGCCTCAACGGCGAAGGCAGGTGAATACCGATGAACAAACTTAACCTTTATCTCCTCCCAGGAGAACGGGTATTCTGCAATAGCAGGGGTGAAGATATAGCTGTAGTCTGCTACAAGCATAGAGCGAAACCATACCAAGACATCTGGGGCTATGGCAGTCCAGGCTGCAGTTATCGTGGCATTATTGTCAAGACCGGCAAGCAAGGCGAAATGGGTTACCGCATCCGTCCAGGATAGGACTGCCTCATGGTCAATACAACCAAGAAACTTTGGAATCGTATGCTTCTTCAACTGCTGACGTAAAATCCAATCATTGAGGTTCGCTTGCCCCGCCTGGGCGATCGACTGAACAGGAAACTCGGTAGCAGGAAGCTGGTTGGAGTGACTCATGTTCTGCATCTGTTCTTGAAGAGAACTGATTGCCGCACGAAGCTCCTCATTCTCACGAATCAACTCCTGTGCTTCCTCCGGGTTGTGCTGTCCCGTTCCCTGCTGGGGAAACTCTTGGTGGCCGGAATCCATTTGTGAAATATACGACGGGTGGTGAAAACTGCGTTGGCCAAAGGGAGGTGAGCCTTTGGTACTATAGGTGGGTGAATCTAATCCGTCGGTTGAGCTTGCACTTTCTTTATTCTCACGCCAGGTACTGCTTTCTGGCTTGGTGTCTATGTCCATAGACTCGGACATAAAAATCGCAAAACGGTTCGGGCAGAGCCTGAGTATGCCTTGGATGCTATGACAAACACAGCTTCACTGGGTGGCACACCAGTAGATCAGACGAACGGTTTGGAAAAAGAAATAAAAAAAACGGCACTCGACCGAAAAGAAAAAAAATGTGGTGCTGTTGCTACCAAATGATGTGTAGGTATGATGGTGTTCCTCGTTGTTCGAGCCTGACTATCTATAGTACGCTACCTAGCTAGATGTGTGCCCTAATCCACAGACGCCAACCCTACACAGTGCAAGTCCTTAACTTACGGGCAAGTTGATCTATACATCTACTAACAAAGGCCGCAATACTGTGCTCTCCCACACCTAGTCTTAACAACCCGCAAGGGTGGTCTCCAATAGAGCGGGGCTCACTCGTTAGAGTTAGCACTTTTCCGTTCTGGTGGGAGCTTCACCGCCCTCATGCCCCTTCCTCTCCTCTTAGCAGCCAGTGACTGGCGATAGGAACAAAGGAGGAGGGGGGGGGGTGGGGTCTGAAGGATGTTGATGGCAATGGCTGGGGGCCCTCCTGCCTGTCTGTTCTCTTCTATAGAGTCAGAACTCAGCAAAGCATCAATCCTAAATACCTGCCCTCTATCGAACCCTAAGCCCTGGCTAGCTAGACAGAATATGTCACTACATCTAGAACGTTTGACCGATTCTGTTTGCCAGGGGCAGCAGGTTGATACCGCACCTCCCCATCCAGCATGTCTCCTCATTGCTGGGAGATTGGCGGACATGTCAGAGGCACAAGGCCAACTGCAAAAAGTGGAAATAAACTAGATTGCTTCCACATCCGTTGAGATCTCGAGGAGTCTGCTGGTGTTTTGCACTCACACCGAGTGTTTGCACAGATGAGTGAAGGTCCGACTCCTTCTATGGGGCATACACGCTGTGTCGACATCGCGGGTTCAAGATATGGAAATACCACACTAGACCAGACCGTCAGTACACCTACTTCCAACTCTCAAAGTCCAACCTCACCTCGCTATAGAACCGCAACCTGGTATCGCAGAGTAGCATAGTCTACCGGCGGTACAGATATATATATGCGGTAGAGAAAAAAGTAGAAACAGCGAAATCGGAGTATCCGTATCCCACCATGCATCCATCCACTATTGCTAAACCCCCATTTCCTCCTCCTCTGTTAATCTATAGTGCCTCCTCGAGTACCATAATCAACCTACCCCTCGAATCCCGCAGAGAATCTCATTTCCCATCCACCCAACGCCCAAAGCTCTCGCCCGATGCTTCACGAAACAAGAACAAGAAAATTCCACACAGGAGCAGTCAGTGCGTGCAGCAGCCATATTCCCACCTGTCGGTCCATCCATCCAGCCACCGCATCCCCCTCACGTTATCACGGTGGCGGTGATGAATCCCAGTATAAATAAGCACACCGCAATCCAACCACGAAACTTTATCCAGCATTCCGTCCGTCCATCCATCCGTCTCTCGTAAGCCTAAGGAAGTAACTATCATTATCAACCCATACGGTAGTACTAGTACTAACGTCACCAAGTTGGAGTGGCAATTCCCACACAAATTGTCCAGCCTCCATGGGTACGGTATCCCAACCTAATATACAACCAATTTCCATATATATACAGTACAAGTACACCCATACGTAAATCCCATCTGCCGCTGGGGCGGTACCCGGTTGGCTGCAGCGAATGGATGGACAAATGTCCCCAAATCAGGCACGTTACGCAATAGGCATGTCCAGGCCAATAAATAAATAAATAAATAAATAAATACCGGTACCGGTATTGGGCATTCAGCCCCATTTACAGTACCTTCCCCCCCCTATGCACAGCTTATCTGGAATCTACGGCTCGCTGCCCGGTTTGGTATTCGCGAGCTGACTGGCTGGGATAGGCTTGTTCGTTCACCCCTCACTTCCACACCTCTTTCCTTATCGGTTATCAGGTTGGGCCCCACATCCGTCTTATGGCATAAGCTCGGTACTCGAGTACTCGAGTATATGCATACGTGCATACATACATATCGGGATCGTATCGTGCAGTGCTGATACAGTAAAAAAGTATGCGCCGGCCCCCTCGGCCCACCGCGGCAGAACTGGGGAGATAGGAGTATCGTGGAAAGGGGGCGTATATTTTATCGGGAGGGTTCGGAAAACATGTTTTAGGTTGGTTAGGTCGACGGGATCGGGGTCTTGGAAGGGTGAAAAAATAGGAAACGAAGAGTGGGTTATGCGGGGTTGAGTGATTTGGCTACACCGAATCTTCATTTTTCACTTGGCTTCTCTTGGGCACGATCACGAGAGTGAGTAGAGGCAAAAAGCACATCCACAATATCATGGCCATAATATCATTTTGGCATTAATAGTTAGACTTCCGCGAACACCTCTCACTCGATGGGGTCTTGCTAACGTTCGTGTCTAAAATAAATAAAAAAAGGAAAAAAGGAAAAAAGACAAAACAACCCAAGAGACATTAACTCCGCCAGGAAAGAAAACCAATGATCTAAATACCACCACAAATCGTCTCCATCTATAAACGATATCAGTAATTACCCTTAACATGAGACCAAGGAGTTTGGTTAGACTGACCATGATACCCGTAATCTGGTATGGACAAGCATTAGATGCAGGACGTCTGTCTTCAAAGTACCCCTTCCCTTCCTTCGCGCAAGACCTGGGGATTCTAATGGAAGATCCTCTGTCCGCAACACCATAGGAGAAGGCATCAATGTTTCCGGTTTCATGTCTACCAGTGAGACGGAGGGTGTTGTCATCGCCGTAGACGGCGATGTGTTCGGCATGGCGGGTTGAAAGCTTCTGAATAGCCTCCTCAATAGCCTTCATGCCTCCCTCATTGCGCATAGCCTCTGTCGAGACGTTGGTATGGAGGCCGGAGCCATTCCAGTCACCACTGTGGGTTATGTTAGCATTAAACTGCCATTGCTGCTGGCGGGTATAAAGCTTACGGGATAGGCTTGGGGTGGAACGAAATCTTAACCCCAAATTCTTCGGCAACGCGGTGCAGAAGGTATCTGGCAATCCAGAGATGGTCGCCCACTGCCAAACGGTCAGTAAGAGTCGATATGTGAAATCGAGGGAAAACCTACTCTCGATACCGACACACGGGCCGACCTGGAACTCCCACTGGGATGGGAGAACCTCAGCATTGATTCCAGAGATCTTAACTCCGGCAAACAAGCAGGCCTTGTAATGCGCCTCAACAATGTCGCGACAATAAACCTTGCCGGTTCCGACACCACAGTAGTATGGCCCCTGAGGGCCCGGGAAACCTCCCTTGGGCCACCCGTATGGGTTCCCATAAAGATCGAAGAGAGTATACTCTTGCTCCAATCCGAACCAAGGCTCCTGATCCGCGTGGGCCTCCATAATCTTAGCACATTCGTGCCGATGATTAAACTTGTTTGGAGACCCGTCCGAGTTCCAGCACTCAGCCAGAACAAGGATGTTGTCACCCTGCCTGAACGGATCTGGGAATATGGCAACAGGACGGAGATAGACGTCCGAATCTTCACCAGGAGCTTGACCAGTGGAAGAACCGTCAAAGTTCCATTCGGGCAACTCTTCGACAGAGGATGGCTTCTTGAAGAGAGTCTAAAAGAGAGAAGCGTTAGTTGAGTCAAGAAAACAATAAATTGTTGGGGTTTGTTTGTTGTCAGTAGCGGGGTCAATGATGGTGGGGTAAACTATAGGGGATGAGAAAACAAAAGGCTAGAACAAACTTTTGTCTTAGACCTGACGCCGTTAACACCGTCAATCCAGATATACTCCGCCAAAATTATCCCTTTCTGATCTAGGTTGAGAAATTTGACGAGCTATTGTTGAAATCAATCAGCTTGAGCAAGTATTTCGGACGTTGGTGGTAGGGAATTTTACATTCGCCGTGTTAGAGATGATGGTAGAGTTCTCGGTCTGTGTATGGCGGCAAAGTTAGCGAGAAAGTAAAAGGCAGGAGGAAGAGAAGCAGAGAGTATTCCGCACCATCGTGATTGACTATTTGGTCTGAAAAACAAGTTGTGTTGAGTAAAAAGCTGTCGTTGATGATGGGGAGAGAGAGGAAGGAGACGGCGGTTTTAAAGGGAGGAATTTCGAGACAAAAAAGCCAAGACACCCTATTCGGACACGGGAGAAAATAAAACCCCTTTTGCTTTTCTTTGGTGATGTAGGGTGAGGGTCGACAGGGGGGGGGACACTTGCCACGCCAAGCGAGATGAGAATTTCGACACTTTTAGATGATCGTGAGTGGGGGAAAGATTGTGTACGCTTTTTTCACTTTATATTCTAATACCGGCATCACAACTTCGTGATTGTGGATTGGAAGTTTGTAAAACTGGTTGCTATTACAGGGGATTTTTCGCCACTATCAATTCCCAGTTTGAAGTGGACCTTTTGCTCGAACACCGGTGCCCCCAATATCATATCATGATGCTAAAAAGTGCCTCGAGACATGCCTGGAGTTTGTTGTACTGCACTGCACTGTAATATCTGTACATGCAACTACAAATGCTGGCCTCTTCACCTTGCTTTTGGAGGTACAGTAGGCTACTGTAGTTGCATTGTGTTACTGTAGACCTACCTTGCTACTCTAGTTCTAATTATACGAGCAGAATACAGTTGCCTGTAGCCTCGTCCTGCGGGATACCTTGTGCCCTGTGCATCCTTGGGTTTGTCAATAGGACATGCCAGTCCCATTTATTTTGTATATTTCGTATTTCTCGCATCCCTGAACTTGAAGCGGCTGTATAGCTGAGCCCCTCCTCAACAGCCTAACTACCTACCCTACATGACAATATTCATCCCGGAGCTATGGTATCATACCGTTTACCGCTGCTCACTGGTTACACATACCGGGTCTATTGACAACTTTGGTAACTACTGCACGATGGGTGTCTTCACTTCAAACCATGTCCTTGTTGTACCAGCGAAATACCTCACCGTTTCTTTTCTCCCTTTCTTTCTCCCTTGGTCCCTACCTTACTATACCCAGTTTATTTCAGGCGTTTCCCCACCAACTTTCAGAAATACTGTAGCTAGAAAACTATGGCAGCATTGTTACAAGTAAAGAGAGAAAAAGAAAATATCATATCATATCATATCATTGTGGGACAGATGCACTGCATATCCGTTCTTTTTCTCTATCAACTCTCACAGGTGGAAAACGCCGTTGCAAAGAGCGATTAAAAGCCTCGAAGAAAAGGAACGATTGTCGCGTGGTTTCAGCCAGGAGTAACGCAGGAGGTAAAAATTTTCAAAAACCGTCCGTATCCGATCAACGGGGGATACTACGAGTATTCCCCGGGTTTGCTCTTCCTCTTTCTCTCTTTCCTTTTTTCCCTTCAATTTCAAAATTTTTCTTCTCCTTACCACTTTTCTCCCCTCCCCCTCCCCTCCGCCTGTTCTGCGGATATCAGTCGGGGGTCTTAATCTACGATTTTGTTTTTCTATGAAGATTGATCCATTTTTCACCCATCTTTTTTTCTTTACCTTTCCTAGGCCCCTCATTCGCTAGAAGAGAAAAAAAGAAAAAGAAAAGAAAAGCAAAGACAAATTACTTATCAGGCCCCTCCTCATGCAGGGTTTAACTCCAGCGCACCGATAGCGATGGATGTCAGGCTGCAACCGTCAAATTTGCCTAGAAAGCTCTTTCCCTTTCCTTATCAGAAGGGATCGTGTGTGTTGCCCGATAAGCATGTGTAAGCTCTCCGGCGGCCGGCCCCTCAACTTTTTGTTTGATGACCGCAACCCCCCGCCTACTGTCCAAAAAAGAAATAAACTACATAAATGCCAAACGTAAGGAGGGGGGGAGAAACCGTGATATCTACATGGAGAAGGGAGCTTTAAAGCTCTGCAAGCACCTTTCCTACCCCTTGTCCCCGATTCGTACATAGCTTGCAGTGGGGGAGTGATATTTACGTTCGTTTCTGACATAAACTCTCAGAGGAAAACCTGTTTCGAGTGAGTCTAACAGGATCGTGGTGAGTCTCCTTCGTGCTAGTTAGCGAAAGCAAGACCGTTGCGGGAGCGGGAGAGGGAGAGATAGCATAGCTGCGATTAGGTAAATGACAACCAGAGCAAAGAACGGAGATGGAAGCGAAAGCAGTGGAGAGGAAGGCGGGATCCGGAGAGGAAACTAGCGAAGACTTCTAGAATGAAAACCATCACTTTCAGAAGATCTAGATTTCGAGGCCGTTATGGTAGCTTTGCAAGCTCCTCGGTTGACTTCGCAAGGTACGTTACTCCCATTACACACCAGGCGGTCTCGCAGTTAACAGGTAGTGTTCAGTAAGTTACAAGTGCCCGAATAGCTTCATCCTCTTCCCCACTACTCACCACACCTGAGCCCGAGAGGAAAACTGACTTCCCCTGCCTCTCATTTCCCCCCTTTTCGTCGTCGGGGTAGCTTAATTGTTTGGCAGGCGGAAAGCAGGACCAATGGGGGAGAAAACAATTACGGCATCAAAACTCAAAAGAGTCTAGCAACAAGAAGGGAGGACTAGGAAGAAAGGCTTCAGACTCGAACCATCGTCGTTGCAAACTTTCTGTGCCCACCTTACCGTAAATTATACACCCCTTACCAAAAATACTTACTATTTACGTTCGACATAAATATAGCCGGGCCTCGAATTGCTAGAACAGGACAGTGGTCAATGAATGGGTTTCACGGCGGTGGAAGTTGCATGCGTGCATGTCTGTGTTATTGGAAAGGGAACAGAGGCGCCGCACCTCCAACATACGTAAGTGTACAAAGCGCGGCTATCAAAGGACAACCGGCACTTGTGTTGATGGTTTTATGGATGGAACATACTACTTTCTGCGGAGTGTCTGCATTGCGGTAGCGTTGGTGGGCCAGCCAGCAAGACAGTCACCGGGTGGACAAAGCACAAGCAAGCCCGTGTCTTTGGGTTATGTTTACGCTTTAGAGCCATTTCTGTGTTGTTATATCGTGACTTGGCCGCACTGTTGCTTGTTACCTTGCTTGCTGCAATCGCTGACCGACGCCGGAACTTCTTTTGGACGGTTGTGGGCGTTCCGGTAGGGAAAAATGGTTATCGGGGCATCGTAGCTCTGCCCGAGCACTCGTGGCAGGCAAGAAGTACCCGATAACAGGGATTCGCATAATGTATAGCAAAAAAGCCCGTGCCTATCCGGGTTCCTATACAAATTCACGACCCCTCTTACCTCCTACGAGCCGCTAGGGCAAGCCAGCCGCACTGAGTGCGGAGCTGGAAGGTGCGAGTTTAGCTCGGAACAGAAGATCTTTCACAATGCATCTTCCCTGAGCATCAATTTGTGTGAGAAGTCACAAGAGCGCTGGGAGAGTGAGGATATTGTGCTGCTAGACATGACAGATATAAGAGCATAACATCGGGTGTTGTGGAACCTCGAAAACCAAATCAAGCTCGGGCAAAAAAAAAAAAAGGGAAACTTCCTTGCGCAGACTTGGACGGCCATACAAAACCAAAGTAAACCTAGGTCAGACACCGCACAAAGAAAATGAACAAGGGGTTTCAACTCTCCCATACATCGGACTACAAACAAATCCCCCATCTGAACTATCTTCCAAAGCTCTGCTGCTCATATTGCGTGATACCCTGACAGCCTACAACTGCTAAATTACCCCATATCCAAACGAAACCAAACCGGTACCTGCATCAGCGCCAAGCCCTACTCTCCTCCCATCACCTCTCTCGCTCTTAATCCTATTTCCCACCCACCTGTCTGACCAACAAAGAAAACTTCCAGAAGAGCGCCCCCGCCCTGCCGGTTTTCATTATCAACCGTCTCGGCCCAATTATCAACATAGCTTGCAACCAAACTACCGTGAATCGATCGGGGACTAAATATACACCTCACTTCAGGTACTCGAGCACCAGCTTAGGTATGATACTTACGACACTCCACGTCGCAGGCTTTGAACCCACGGGGCCCCAAAAGTGATGATCTCCGACAAGGAGCAGACGACAGGAGTAAAGTTTTTTTCTCTCTTTGTTTTTTTTTTCTTTCCTCCCTTCTTTCTTTCTTTTTCCCAGATGGTTCGCCCGCCCCCCCGTCTTCCGCTGCCCGGGCAATAAGTGGGTGTGGGGAACCCCCACATCGCCTGCTTCTTGCTTACGTTCGGGACTAGACTGGTTAGAGGATCTGGGGGTCCTTGGCTGCTGGCAAGAGAAACATATCATCCCATCTGTCACGCTCATGTATTCATACAAAGTGGATATCGGAAGTGGCCGATGCTTGTGATGTGATGTTTCGTATCGGGGGGCCCCGCCGGCGGTAGTTTAGTGATGAAGTGGGGTGTACTGTAATATTGTATCATAGCTATGGCCATATTGATATTATATTGTTTGCCGAGGATAGGGGTGGTGGTGGAAGAGGTGGAGGTGGAGGTGGAGGGGAGGGGATTGTTCACATGGATTGTGTTAGAGATATCATACCTGCGATACAAGGGGGGGGGGTACCGTAGGGGATTGTCGGGCTTTCCCTCTCACGTGCCATCGAAAGGGTTTTTTCCGGGCGTGGGTAGGGGGGCGAAAAGCTTCAGCCACGGGACGGAATATAGCGAGGTTGGCACGGATGGACGGACTGACGGACAGATGGAGGGACGGATGGATGGAGGCGGGGTAGATTGGCGGGGGGGTTTTCTGTAAAGTATGTAGGTACGTAGGGGTTTTGCTTAATGCTTCTCCCGTTTTGTACGGTGTAAGTGTAGCAACTACTTGTATCATACAAGCAAGACCCCATCCTAGATTGACTAAAGCTAGGGTGTCACGCACTCTACTCTACTCTAGACTATCCTCGAATATAGTTTGGGCAACGACAATATGATACCAGTCCTTGGCACCGAATTCCACTGACGTTGTACGACTGCTGTTGCATATTTTTTTCATATATTTTTTTTTCAGTGCGTCACCAGCGAAACGGAAAACGGGAGCAACTTCAACCCGGCCACTCGAGTCTAGGATAGTTTACATGTAGTACTCGTATGCTGTGATGATACCGGTAGGTTACGAGCACCCGGCAAAGCGAGCAGGAGAGTAGCGCTTAAGCGCCTTGGGTTAGAAGACTCGTACAGGTACTTAGTTGCAACCTTCTCAGTCAACCATGGTTTGTTATTCTTCCTTACTGTAGTATTGCTCAATAAGCAACATGCAGTTATCATCTACCCGCCTTTTCCTACCTATTTACTTCCCTAAACTAAACTCTATTTCTCTCATTGACGGGAAGTTTATTCATCTCTAGCTCTCATTCATAAACCCTAATTGAGTATGGAGCGTACCCCGTTCTGGCTTTGAAAGATTGTACTGGAGTGAGGATCATGGGCAATATCCCCAAAAGTGTGGTCTGACCATCAGAAAAGACATCCAATCCATTTGGCATGATACCAATCCCGTACTTTGTAAGGAGGTATAGTATTTGACAAGCCGTGATTCGAGCGGTTCGCCATCCCAAATCATGATTTGAGGAGAAAAGCTTCATAGCGTGCGTATGTGAATATTTAATTAAGGCTATGATATTTTTGTCTTGTACCAACTTGACTATTTGTATTTTGTTGAATGTTATGATAACTGCTAGTGAATCTTCAGGTTACTTCTCATACAGTTAGCCCCAAATTGTGATTTGGAATAAAAAATGAAAGCTGTATAAATAGCCACGTTTAGGAGAGGGATGTCTGCAAGTCGTGAAATCAGATCACGATTTTCAAAATCATGATTCCAAATCATGGCGTGCCAAATACCCCTGATGGAAAACCTCTGGCTTCATGTTCGAGTCTGTGTACTACCAGCAACTATTTCATCGATATCTGAAATTATGGACTAGGCAACTACATTTTAATGAACGAATCTATTTCGTTCATGCGGGTTGTTTCCCCAGGTGTTGGGTGTCCCTCCCGGTCCGAATGGGTGCGTGCCTTGCTGATCTACGAGTACTGCCGTGAAATCTCATGGAATCCACCATATCCGTAAGCCTTGTAGTCTCCAGATTTACAGGCAGGGTCTCTGAGAAGGATTAGCGATTTCCTGGCACAGCATGATATCACCCCTTTAGACGTCTCTCATCCCGCAATTGCCATTCGCAATTCTGCTAACCTGCCAAACTAAGCCTATCCAGGGCTGACAGGCTGATAAGCGGATAACCCGATAATGGATTGGCGGGGGGGGCTTTGTGGCGTTTAGCGAACAGTGGCGAATTCGGGCCATGATCTAAACTTGAGGATCTAATCAGATCTTCTAAACCCCTCTCTCGGCTGTATGCGGGTGAGCACGGCTGAAAGGGTTGGAGGCATCGCTGCAGACCGGGGAGATAAGAGGAAAGCCGTAGTCAACAAAGGCTCCAGGATGTGGAAAATCCAAAAGGAAACTTCCTGCCGGATCTCGACACTTCCGGGAGCTCGGTATTATTGGGCTAAAGACCTAGGACCAGCTACCAAAGTAGTTTCATACTGGTAATTCGTTTCCAGCTCCAGGGGAGCCCTCGAGGGGATGCGGGGGGGGGGGAAGAATTGATCTGATTAGATCATGCTGGGGCAGGGGGGATTGGATCGATCTGATCATATTTTGATGAGATACTGATCGTACCGATAGTGTCAGCCACCAGAAACCGATCCCCTTGTTCATCATTTTTTTCCCGTTCGCTCGGTTGGAATTGAAAGGCGTTTGCGAACACGACCGCAAATGTCGTTCAATTACGAGTGCCGCAGTAACGATACAGTAATACGTGTTATAAAAAGGTAGCGTCTTGGAATAGCATGTGTTCCAGATTCCCTTCTCCCCATCCTCGTCCAACACTCACTTTATCGGGGAACAGGGTCGATAGAATTACCGTAACGAAGCGCCGATTGTCGGTGCTGCTGTGGCGGGCTTTTCTCCAAGAGCTGTCTTGTTGGTGGGGTCAGGGGCTCGTTCGTTGTCGGATTTGGTTGGGTGAGGGTCGATTTCAGTCAGATACCCGGCACCCTCTGCAGAATAGTGTTGCGCACAACGGAATCTCTTCAGATTGAAAATCCTGCATGAGCGTCTCAACCCCGGGGCTGAATGCCTCAATTAGTCGACGGATTGTGAGTTAAGTGGCGGCATCAAGGTGACAGATCATGTCAGCGGTGCTAGAGCCTTCTACTCGAGTACCTGTGATTGAGGGGCAGTTGTGAACACGGCTGCTGTTGCATACCGGAAAAATCCTGCCTTTTTGCCTAGATCTTGACGGACTAGAGTAGCGGTTGTGTTCGCGAACGTGGTTCAATTACGAGGAACGCTGTGTCCGGCCCTCAATGCTCTAGACTGCCGCACCATGATGCGCCACTATGATAAGTACTTACTATGCAAAAAGAGATCAGTATCAAAGGCCAAATATCCCCAAACCGATGGCCCCCATGATCGTACAATCACCCCATCGGCATGCCGTCCCATGCCATACCGTACATATCATGCAGCCACCGAACACCTAACAACCACATCATAATCCAACACTCTCCACCTCCTCTCCCTCCCCCCATCTTCACATGGGGAACCCCTAGCATAGCAGATCAGACGCGCAAACCCTTCACATCCCCCCCATTGTATCAAGAAAAGTACACGAACCTTGGCTTACACAGCATCACGACCAACCAATTAAAACCAGGGCACCCCCCCCTTCCCATTGATGACCCCACTCTATATATAACTCACCTTACCTAAACGTCAGGCGAGTGAGGCCTTTTGTGAGCAGGCCTAAGCCGTTTCTATAGCTATTGTGGAGAGATTTGGCAGGTCGGTATCGGAGGTTACACCAAGGCTGAGGAGAGGATGGCCGAGGATAGGCGGGCCAATGGTGCATCGATGGCAAGGTACTATTTATAGAGTGCGAGTGAGAGCGTGTGATTACGCCGCTCTGTGTGTGCTGGAGAACGGGGCAGGTTGAGCAAGGTTCTCGGGCCTTGAATTGTAGTTATGCACTGTGATAAAGGATATCGTGGCAATTATGGCTCAGGATCATTTGGGCCTCTGCCAGTTTGCACTAGGAATTGAGCAGAATAGAAGGCTCAAGGGGTCAGTGAGGTGCAGTGTGTCTTGGCACAAGTTTGGTGCCCTTGGTGGCTCTGAAGCGGTGAAATATGTAGCGAGACACACTGGGGTTTGTGATTTGCTGAGAATATTGGGCTTGGTAAGAGTGCTGAGCAATTTGGGTAGTGGGAAAGGTGAAAATCGTATTTTCTGGCCAAGTCTGGCAGCCTTAGTGTCTAGTTGGAGGTTTGACCGTTTCGGGGGCATCAATGGATAATAGTAGAAAATGAAAAATCCTTAAGACTATGATATTTCTTTGCTCAACTATATAAACATTAAAATTTAATAATCTATCTAAAACCCAACAACCTCTAGTATAGTGCTCTTAGTAGTCTAGTTAGAAGAGCCGTTGATGGCCATCAGACTGATATGGACAGAATGTCAAGGGCAAGGACAGTAGGTACTACTAGTTAAAGGTTTCCTTTATAGACACTATAATAATATATTTTTACACAATTAAATTTATATAATATTATTTATTAATTTTATTTAAGCCTTGTTTGACATACTATAAATGTTATGGTATTTCTAGTTATTCTGAATAGTTCTGGTTGTAAAAGAATACGGCCCTGTTTGGTATGCAGAAAAAATGTCATTTTTTTATGGCACTTTTGTGTGGGGTTACTAAAGTATTTGTGCATAGTGGGAAAACTCCATAAAAGCAGTTACATTGATGAAAAAGTGAGCTAATATTTAGGTTTACCGGATTTTAGACTCATGGTTTAGTGTCTTCTTGTTGTGTAAACCTTGAAATAGCAAGAACTATTGCCAAACACAATTATTTCTGAAAAATAACACTTTTTTAAAATAGCATAAAAGCCATTTTCAAGAAAAATGCCATTTTTTTATATGGTAGTGTGCCAAACAGGGTCTGAACATAACTGCTTACAACCTCTACTCTTTTTCCCTATTCTGCCTGTTTCTATACTAGTAGCCTTTCTGCTTCCATTCTGATCTCTGTATTCCTGCTTAGGAAATGCTGTTTAGAATATCCAAATACATGCCCAAACCTGAAGCTACATATGTGAATTCTTAGTGTATTTCCAAATCAACAAACAACTTGAAGTGAGTTCCCAGACGCTATCTAAAGAATAAAGAAGATATTCAGATAGTCTGGTCAGCAGCATTTCTAATCGTAATGTCTTATCAAATGAGTTTCTTGATTTTATATACTCTATTTTGCACTAGGCTCAAGACTTACCTACTATAGTATTCATTCTAGGTATACTAACTGGTAAGCTTTACTCTTATTCTTCATTTTTTTTCTATTTACTACTTACTTTGTTATCACTCAATTTTTCAATTTTCCTACTCCCTCCAAATTGATTGTCTCCTTGCTCCTTTTCTGCTTGTATACACTTCAAGTTCTGCTTGCCTACTTGCCTACTTGCCTACTTGCCTACTTGCCTACTTGCCTACTTGCCTACTTGCCTACTTGCCTACTTGCCTACCTGCCTTTTTACCCAACTACCCTGTTCTCCATTCCTTTTTTATATATTCTCCGAGTCTATTTACACTTGTTTATGACTCAGAATTGTTCTCCTTATTTACTCCGTTTAGAACAAATTTAGAATACTTGATCACCACCCACTTTATTCTATTTTATTCTTATCCATGTACTGGTGTGATTAACCCCCACTTCACTCATTCAATATAATCATATCCGCCAGTAAAATACCGGACTACAAGATATAGAGTTTCATAGTGGATTATCAGAAATCCGTTTCCTGTGCTTAATCATCCTACTTTCCCTAGTTTGGGGAACAGGAACTAGAGTCATAGCCGGTCACTCAGTGCAATTGTTGATGTGTGTGTTCGCCGGGACCAGAAAAGAAGCTTGATTTTCTAAGGAAGCGGAGAGCGTGCTATTTATGCTCTGCAACAAGAACACATATCCACTTCAAGAA
>Ga0307513_10000511_pt1 | contig 55807 bp, 63 predicted proteins | sample 15_EM_MG_FD_202174 | JGI IMG/M metagenome (GOLD analysis project Ga0307513, IMG submission 202174) | Populus trichocarpa ectomycorrhiza microbial communities from riparian zone in the Pacific Northwest, United States - 15_EM | ecosystem: Host-associated > Plants > Roots > Unclassified | place... | reverse complement strand
TTTCTCTTTCGCTTTTGGAAGTTTATGTATGGTTTGATGCGGGGGTAGGGGGGGTTAGAGGGATGTTACTAGCATATCACTGGTAGTGAGATCCCGTTGGTGCTATACTATCAACTGGATGACTCGGGCACGATGGTAAATTGCAGTATGCTGATCGGTTTTCGTACAAGTATCGAAACAATGGAGTACCGTAGAGGGCCAAAACAAAGAAGACGAGAAATGTGATATGCTCAACACTAGATATATGATAATGGCATTTATAAACAAATTCATTGAATGAGGGATAGGTGAATGAATGAATAGTAATAGTAATGGTGACGATGCAAGTGTCACTCCGACAAGAAAATTGAATTCCCCACTCTATCTTTGTAGGGCCAATGAAAATGGCGAAAAACAATACATTTTGGAAAATCGTTTGCCCCGTAATCATTATTGGGCACCGATAGTGGTCGGCGGTGAGCGGAGGGGAAAGAGAGAGGGAAATGAAAACCTGTCAAACAAAGGAGCCACAATTTTTTTATGACGGCAACGAGAGGGAGCAGGTGTCCGGCGAGGACATGAAAATAGAAAGGAATTGCCGAGATATATTCTGCTTGGTAGCTATAAGAGATAGGCTACTAGGCGGATACGACCCAAACACGGGTATTTGGACAAGAGAAGGGGGGTATTTTAATCTCCAAGAGCTTTCCTGAGATCGTTCCATCTGTTCTTGAGAAGGTCGTAGTCCTCATTGACCTGTACGCAGAAATTAGCGAGAATCCGTAACGGTCGACCTAGGACGACTTACAGTAGCTAGCTGCATCTTCGTGCCTACCAAGTCCTTTTCCATCTCTAACATGCTCTCCTCTAAATTCTGATTTTCAGTATGCACCTCTAGAGTCCGTGTCATGAGCTTGTCCATTTCTTCCTTGAAACGCTGCTCTATCTCTTGTGGCTGTTTGTCGACGATTTCTTTCAGCCCTTCGACTTTTGCTTTGAGGACCTCGTTTTCATCGGCTAGCTGGTCATTCTGGACCTTTAAACCGACCTCACTGCTAGCAATATTGACATATTCTCTGTTCAACTCTTCATTCTGCTCCTCCAATTTTTTCACCTTAACCATGAGACTAGCATTCGTCCTCCGCAAAGTTTCAAGATCCATCTCGTGTTCTCTCTTCGCCCGCATTATCTCATCCCATTCTCTCTCGTAGCGATCAAGCATATCTTGCGTAATCTTGATAGTACAAGCGTCCTGGACCATTTGGTTGGCTCTATAGAAATCCTTTTCGCCACCATTTCCGAAAAATCCTGCCTCCTTAACACTTGTCGCGCTCGGCGTAGTATCGAGGTAGACATCAAAGAGCCGTTCTTTGAGAAAAGGTCCCAGGGTGTCAAATCCCATTCCGATCAAGGTCTCGGCATTTTTGCCCATAAGGACAATCCCAAATTTCAGGATCGGCCCTTCAAGGCCCTCGCTAAATAGGAGATCAAACACCCTCAATACTAGCTGTAATGGGAATTTGTATGTGAATAATGTGAGAAACCATTGAGCGGCGTAGAGTGACGATTCGATGCCTTGGCGTTTGAGGTGGATCGCAAGCTGAGGCTGGTAATCTTCTAGGATACGATCATATTGGAAAAGCCGGAGCTCGAGACCTTTCATCTTTTCTTGAAACATAGTCCGCAGCTTATACTTGTTCATGAGCTTAACAAAAACACAAAATGCTTCTTCCTCGGTCATCTGATCAAGCATAGAACGTTTAGTATATAGTACTCGGGCGGTGACTGTAGAGGGGTTTCGGGGAGGGGGATTACTCACATTTAATAGTAGCACTGTGGCGATGAATGTCATACCTTGCGTATATCCTACTCCGGGATCAAACAATGCATATGCTTTACAAACACCCATTAGGGCTTTTTGGTCGACCTTGTACTTTCCGAAGCTCGTTCTTTCACCTAAATCACGCTTGATAGCCTTTTCTAATTGGGCAACAGTCTGCCCCCAAAAGCCGTTAGGCCCCTTGACACCCGCGGGGTCAAGCTTCGGACTTGCAGTTGAGCCAAGCTTTGGCGAAGATGACTGGCTGGATGAAGGAGAAGGATCCCAGAGCCAGTGGCTGCCGAATAATGCCCGGGCATCCTCAGCGGTCGCAGTTCCCGGGAGGGCGATCACATCTTGGTAAGCTGATTCAAGTTCTAGAGACTTACTAGCGGCCATGCTTTGCCAAACAGTTCCTCGGAGGGTAGGAGGGATGCCGGCTTGAATCGCCCGATTGAGCTCACTTGGCTTCTCCGCAGCAACCTTATAAGAATCATCGACAACGGCCTGCCAGAGATCCCAATCAATCTCCTCTTCTTGGCTACCATTTGATCCTGGTACTGTGCTGTCTTCAGAAGCGGGGGGGCTCCCTATTCCTGTACCGATGGCTGTCGTAGATGATACTGAGCCCCTACTTCCGACTTCCTTGGTGCTCTCATCATCAGAGGCTATAGCGGCTCGCTCACGCGCTTCTCTAAGCTTTCTGAAGCTTTCTTTCAAAGTTTGTGTTCCTTTTAAAAATGCATCCTTCTCCTTCTCGTCTCCCCTATTTGACTCCATCCTATTCAACAGCAATTCACTATTCATCTGCGTTGCGACTGCGGAAGGTGTGAATAGGGACGCTACTGTCGCAATTGAGGAAGCAGTGGCTCTTCTGGAGCTTGATTGAGGTGGTGGTGGTGGCGGGGGTGGGGTGGCCGGTGCGGCATTGCTAGAGCTTGAACGAAGCCAGCTAAAGGGGGACCTTCTTGGTGGGGGTGCGGCTTTCGGGGGTGCTGGGGGTGGAGGGGGAGCTATGACTTCTGCCGAAGAAGAGTTTCTAGGGGGCAGGGCGGGCTTGGAAGTGGTTGTAGAGGTTTGAGAACTGGCTGTCGAAGATCTAGAAAATCTATTTGCAATGGACCCAACTATCGAGGTTGAAGCCGTCGAGGCCGTAGACGGGGTTTCTGCTTGCGCCATTGGCTGGTTCGATGGGGGAAGCTCGTCCATAAGTGATACCTCATCCAGGGAGGTTGTTGAGATGCGGCGTTGGCTGAGGGGGGACTTCGCCGGCGGGAAACCGGCTTCATTTACAGAACCGTTCACAGTAGTTGCGGGAGTGATTGACTGTTGACTGTGGCGTTTGTTTGTTGTCGGAGAAGCAACAGAAGCTGAGTCCGAGCCCTGGGCATCCTGCTGGGAGTTGTGAGAGGATGTTGTTGACTGCGATAGCCGGGTCAAAGGGCGTACAGGAGCTGCTGGAGTGACCGAAGACTCTTGTGCATCTGCAAATCCGTCTTCCGAGCTAAATTCCTTTAAATTTGGTAAAGACATGTTAGCTGAGAAAGGAGATATTTTGGCCTTTGTTGCCTTATATTCCAATGGAGCGGTAATGCGTAATGGCATTGTGGAGGAACAGAGTAGACGAACATGAGAGAAGTATCATATGATGGACTTCGGGGGAGGCGAGATTTTCAAGGGGCATGGGGAAGGGGGTTTGTTTAATAAGGGAACCCTGGGTTTACAAACCTCCGCGTTATCCTCGTCCTCGTCCTCGTCCTCGTCCTCTTCATCCTCATCCTCATCCTCATCGTCGTTGTAATCTTCGTCCTCCTCTTCCTCGCCACTCTCGTCGTCACTCAGTCTAGTTGAGCTGGATAGGGTAGAGTCTTTTTTCAAGTTCCGTTCGCCTTCCGGTGCTTTGGTATTTGGGTTAGCGGGTCCAGCTTCTTTTGTCTCGTCACGATCAGGCATCTCGTTAGGTGGCTGGGTGTTGGAAGTACTACTGTATTCTGCTAACCGCCAGATTTGATCTTTTGTTGCAGTCGATAAATACAAGCGAAGCTGTCAGGGGGGGATGTGAACTATCAAAGATATAACGAAAGTCTAAGGGAAGATGTCGGCAATAAAAAGGGATAGTCTGTGGTGAAGCCCGGTGGGGTTAGAAGGGATTGTAAGCCCCGTAGTGTTCCCCTGCAATCTCTAATGCCCTTGGATATATTTATTCTGAATGGGCCAGATAGGGTGGTGGGTGCACTCCGGCCTGTAGCACAAGACCGTTGCCGCGTAGTTATTTTTAAAGAGGTGTCCAGTTGAAGTCCCCTCCGGAAACGACAGGCTCACGAAATCTTTCAGCAAAGTGGAGTGCAAATTGGGACAGTAAGTGCGGCCAGCCGGTAAGGACAAGGATAGGTTGGGTATCCGGATGGTTCTGGAGAGAGGGAGAGGGAGGGGATTCAGGCTCCGGGGGAGGAGTGGGATGGGATGGGGAGAAAGAGCAGGAAAACTCTAAGCTTTCCCAGTAGGTTTATCTCCGGGGTGCTGTTGACATATATTTCTGGCTACATTCGGCTGGGGATCGGTGAGACAAGTAAAAAACACGCGGTGCGGTACGGCGGGTCTTGAACTGGGCCACCGCAGCGGGAAAGCAAGAAGCAAGGGTGAGAAGCACTCTGGTCTGCGAATCTAGGGTAGTTGAGAGGCAGCGTACTGTACGGCAGTGGAGGCTTGAAACTGGGAGTAGCAACGGTCTGAACTGTGTGGTTCACAAAAGATAGAAATGTTGGGCCCTAGCCGGCTTGGACTTTTTATTTTTTATTTTTTATTTTTTATTGATCTGAAGGCAGCGCACGGTACCGTAAACAAACAAGAGAGTTGGATGCAGAACCTTTGTTGGCTGGAGTGAGATGCATGATGAACCTGCCTATGGTAATCGTACGGTGAATTACGGCGTGGTCGGATAGGGGCCGGCTGGAAAAACATGCGTCTGATTGGCGTTAGGCAGACACTCATTATGACAGTGTACCGTAGCACTTGCTTACTAAATAAGCTATTGGGCTGGCAAGGAGCTTTCGCATTGGAGCATTCTGATGAAAAGGTAGTAGCTACACCCTAAAGCATCCTACCGGTCCTAACAATGAATGGTCGTTTGGCATCATCACTGGTATTGGACTGTCCACTCTAGACGTTATCGGATAAGATCAGATTAGAATACTGCAAGGAGGATTGGGGTGTGGGTGTTTCTTAGATGCCGTGTATCTGGAAATTGCGGGTCCCAAAAGCTGACAACGAGTACCGTATCGCTTTGGAGGCTATTTTATTGTGCACGTACAGTGCTCCAATGTGCGGTGTTTACATCGAATCTGCAAGTGTTGGTCTTATAATACGGTACCGGGGTGCTAGAACTGTGATGGCTCCGAGTGTAGTTGATTAGAGGGGAAGCTTGTTGCTTGGGATGCTGCTGTACTGTATCATACCGGTACTAGTACTTCTGTTGTACCCTCTACAGAGGTATACCGCGTACCGGTAGCAATGGGTACGAGGACGAAATCCCCTCTGATCGAGTGCTTTGTGCAGCCCTGCTGGGATGGGGCATGGGGGAAAGGCTGGTCAACTTTGGCAATATGGGCTGGCGAGAGAGAAAGTAGAGAGATACGACCATCGTGGGGTCATGGTAAACAAGTTGGAAAGTTTAAAGGATAGTTATATGACATTGTATGGTGTGATGGACCATCTACCGGTACCGGTACAGTATGCTATGATATGATATGTGGGTTGCAAGCAGGGTTGTGTGTAACAAACCCCCCGTCGTCACCGTTCCTTGTGGTTGCCTCGTCTTTAGAATGATGACTGCCATCCCCAGTTGCCCTCAATCTAATCAGTTCTCTCTGCTCTAAACCATCCTCTCCTTCCCCTCCATCGCACATCATCCATCACCACAACCCCCGCTCTTCCCACTTCCACCCCGCTCCCATTGATAGAATAGTCCAGCAATCTGGAGACCTGCACTCTCCTTCAGTTTGTTCTGTTCTTTCACGGATCCGATCTGTCTTCCTTTACAAACCTCCCCCCACTAATCTTTTCTTCAATTAAATACCCTCCTCTAAAATTCTCCCCGCTCTTTCTCACCATTTCTACGTGTTGCGAACTTGCTAACCGCCCTTCCGTTCTGCTAATAATAAAGCCCTGTGTTTTAGTGATATCTGCTGTTTTTTTCGCTTCTCGAATTTCCGCTCCCAGCCAAGTCCGCGGGAACGTCTGTTGCCCTGTTGACACAAGGCGGCCTGACGTGACGCAAGCGGGCGGAACAAACTTTCTGGAATCGTGAATACACTGGTACATTGTCTCCTTTTATCTACGGGTTCATCGTGCAGCTTTATGATAAGAAAGGTTTCTAACTTTGGGCTCGGAAAGTGTGCTGTTCGTCATTCGTTGCGATTAGGATCACAAAAACAAGGAGCTATCAACAACACCCCTTCCAATCATGAAAATCAAGAAGACTGCTACGGCCAAGCATGAGGCCACCCTCGTGGGTTATCCACTCCATTATCCGCTTAGTCTCTTTCTTTTGCCCTTCAATTCTGTCTTCAGATATCCTCTTGCGTGGTGGTGGTGCTGGGTCATGGTTCGCGACGTTGGGCTAATATGATGATCTCGTGCCTTAGTCTCCCTTTCTCAAGTCATTCATTACCACCGCCACATCAATCCCTATACCAGAGCTTTTACCATTCCTTTCAAAGTTTCCCGTGCATTGGCCGTTCCCTCGTGGCGACTTGTATCACTGGATAGCCTTATTGAACCGATTCGACTCTACCCTAGAGGAGCAAGTACAAAAATATAAGCTCAAAGAAGGGCCACAGACAATATTATGGGAACGCCAAGATGAAGAATTGGTCATTGGGATTTTGAAGTTTAGTAGGATGCTCGTTGAGAACTGTGGGAATCGGAGTCTCTATGGCAGCAGTGGGGTACGTCCTATTCAAGGCTAGCCCTTTGTCTGGATATTGGCACTGACTTTTCATAGTTTATAAATGACCTACTTAACACGACCTCCCTGGATGTTTTGGAAGCGTCTTTACGGCTGGGTTCTCGTCTTGCTCAGAGATATCATACCTCTCGAACCCGTGGCGCTAGCCAGTCCACTAATGCCGTTCTCCTTGCTTCGCATTACAATATCAATCTTGAGCGGGTCTCAAAACTCGCTACTCCATTTCTTAAAAGCATAGCGGTTACTAGTTTAGCTTCTAGCAAGAGTGTTTCGACAAAGGCGGTCGTTCCGATCTATGCCAATGATCTTGCGAGGTTGGCGAGAGATGAGAGGCCGATAGATAGTGCGGAAGTTCTGGGTGGTAAAGGCAAAGGGAAAGCCCCTGAGGGCCGGGAAGGGCCTTGGGAAGAGTGGGGAGGTGCTTATGTTAGCTATTATGTTAGTCCCACTACGCGGGGGGCTGTTACTGTATTAGGACCAGGAGCTGGCTTTGTCTCTAAAGAGCCCGTCACACCTACCCCGGCTCGAAGGACCTCATTGCATCACGGCCATCAGACACCCGGATCTGCTCATAATAGGAGACGGTCTACTGATGACGCTATTACCGATTCATCTGACCCCGCCGTCACGGGGGGTATGCAAACGTTAGAAATCCCGTATAGCCAAATCAAGGCTGCGTCAAGCCTTGAAGATATCCTTAAATCGACCTTACCCGAGATTCCTGTCGACACTCATTACGACTTGTTGCATCGCCTTCGTGTCGCTTCGGCGCTCGCTGGGACAACGGAAACGAGAAGACAGATTTTGGGGATCCGGATACTGGCATTGACAAATCTTGCGTACGTCTATTCCGAAAACCAGTTCACAACAAAGATACTACAGCCGGACCAGGATGAGCCTCGAAGATTCCAATTGGTATATCAACTCGCAGAGTTAGTTCACAGCGGTGATATAAAGGGGGCATCGGGGAGTGGGAAAGAAATTCCGAGATGGCTTCAAACATTGGCGTTAGGAGGTTTGGAAGCTCTAGCAAGGCACAAGAGCAAGACCGCGGATGTTTGTGCTGCGCTAAGTGTTAATGTCAACCATGGGGTGTTGCTCTACGTTGTTCGAAAAGCTGTGGAAGAGTTGGCTGTCGAGAGAAATGGAGACGAATATGACAAGGAAGCTGAGGAATGGCGAGAAGCTTTGTTTACCTTGGTGGGCTATCTACCAACCACCACGCATGCTGGATCTTTGCTCGTATCTGCTGGCCTTATTCCCATCCTGGTAGAGCTCTTGCAGCTACGCACCAAAAAGGCCCTTCGGAACATCCCAAAGGCTGTTAGTTTTCTTGACTCGCTAATCTACAATGTCCAGAACGCCTTCCAGGCTTTGGCTAGCGCAAAAGGCTTGGATGTTGTGGTAGATCTTGTTTCGGATGAAGTGAAGGCAGGTTTAGAGGAAGCCGGGACTGGGAAAGGAATCCCCGATGAATATAAGAGCTCGACGACCGATTTCAAAATTGGGTTCTATCGCCAACAGACCCTCAAGATGGTCTTCAAGTTTATGCAACATATGATGGCCCAATCTGGAGGCAATGCAGATCGGCTGCTGAGAAATCTAATTGATAGCCCGAAATTGCTCAGCGCTTTGAAAGTGGTCATTGAGAATGGGGCCATATGGGGAAGTAATATCTGGAGTACGGTTGTTGGCATAGTTAGTGCCTTCATCCATAATGAGCCTACTAGTTACGCTGTTATTCACGAGGCTGGCTTAAGTCATGCATTGCTGGAGACTGTCACGGGAAGATCTGGCTTGGCTGAGGAAGAAGCAAAGAGGAAGAAGGACGGGGAGGATCGGGGGGTTGTAGTGGAAAATGCGGGTACGGCGGCTACTGCGGATGTGGGCGATGAACCTATGGAGGAAGGCTCTACTCCTAGCGAGTCTAATGACAAGGGAAAGGACAAGGAAGACGAATCCTCAGCGGACCGGAAGAAAGACCTACCACCGAGACTACACACTCCTGCCGCGGGTATCATGCCTTCGATAGATTCTATTGGGTCAATACCAACGGCGTTTGGGGCCATCTGTCTTAATGCATCAGGTTTGGCGTTATTCCAAACCTCCGGGGCGTTGGAGACTTTTTTCGAGATTTTCGAGAGCGCCGATCACATTAAATGCCTAACTGAGCATGAGTTGGCTAGTGTACTAGGTAGCCAATTTGATGAATTGGTCCGACATCACCCTGTTCTTCGAGAAAATGTTATGAAAGTTGTCATCGAGATGCTCCAGAGAGTCGAAATCCTCGGTAGGAAGTTCGCTGAGGAGAAGGGGATGGGGGCAAAGCTATGGATTGAAGATGGGTGTGGTGGGATGGTGGTCGCTGGGGGAAGGGAAGCATTGGTCGGGAAAATTCATAAACACTCCCCAGAAGCCGGCGCCGGATCATCAACGAAGCCCCAGGGGAACGACGAGGAAGACGTTGAGATGGGAGACGCCGACGTTGAGGCCTCCACGATTACTTTCGGAGAAACTAGTCCGGACGGTGCATCCAAAACCGAAGTTGTTGCTTTGAGTGACATTATTGACGAAGAAGCTGAGGATGCCGACAGAAGCCAACCTTCTATCGTTAACTTTATTGATGCTGCTGGTAGATTTCTGGAAGGATTTTTGGCAAATGCCAATCTCTCGAAGGACTTTATCAAGCGTGGGGGTCTAGACTTTTTGCTTGACTTTTACACCGTTCCCAGCTTGCCTTGCGATTTCGCTACTAGTCAGGCCAACCAAATGATGAGCCGTGTTCTCCAAGTTTGCAGTGAGAACAGCCCCTCAGTGACGGTTGCGGCGACTCTAAAGCATGCCCAAAAGGCTATCGATCAACTACAACCTTTACTCCAACATGACAAGAAAGAGGCATTCTTTGCTCCCCTAACTGACCAAAAAGCCACTATTCTCCCTCCCCGTCTCCAAGGAGGAATCCCTACTCGGGACGATCATCGGGCGGTGGCGTCTTTAGAGGGTATTGCTGAAGGGGTTGGAGCAGTTCAAGAAAAGCTGTCTCAAGATGTTAGACTTGGCGGTACAAAGCTCATTAAGGACCTGGTCACAGTGCATTCACTTTGTTACCTTTTACAAGAACTCTATAGCCAGCCTCTTTTCAACGTCCGGCTAACTCTTTCAATATTCATGCAACCTGAGAATGAAGCGATTGTTTCGAACCTTGGCGCCTTGCACCGGATGTGTGTTTGGGAAGAACTACTGCTTCAGAATACCATTCCAGATACTTGGAACGAAGCTACCAGAGTTAAGAACTCTGCAGGAGCGGCAGCCGCTAGTATCGAGGAAGAAGCTGTTCCTGCTGTTGTAGCCACCTCTGCCGAGGGTCAGCTTCAGAGCCCGAGGTCGCAAGATGAACAGAAAGAAGCTGAGAAAGCTGTTGTAGAGAGAGACGGGAAGACTCCATGGTTCCGAAATGTTAAGACAATAAGGTTTCTCATCAGTCAAATTCCTTCAAGTATCACTCCATTTTTGCAAGGTAAGCCTCTAGTATGCATGCTCCTAACCACGAAATTGTACTAATTCGGCGTTTGTAGGCCTTGCCAGAAGCCTCATTTCCAGGAGGAGCACCGATCTACTCCATAAACAGCATGCTTTCAAAATTGCCGAGGCCATTTCTGAATCCATGTATGATCATTTGACATGGAAGAGACTAGGTACTGCTGAACTATTCAGGGTCGGGGAAATGTTGCTAACAACCATACAGATAGCAGCGATTCGGTCACAGATAAGTACGGATATTGGATTGTAATGCTGACCTCTATCACTTCACTCTTACTTGAAGGTGAGTAGTCGTAGCCCTGTTACCCACCTATCCGAGTTGCTGATTTTGAGTCTAGAAAAAGGAAGCGGTCAAGTCATCACCATAACTTTGGTTACATTCAAGCAGAATAATGGGATAAAGGCTGTGACCGATATACTGGAAACCTTTTGGGGCGAAGTTCAGGATTTACCTGCTCTTGGAGACGCAGAGCAAATCGGAAAAGATAGCCATCAGAGAATGGCACACGCATACGGAGGCATTAAGATCATATTGTCTTTGTTTACTCACTTGGTCTCAAATAAATCTGTCTTGGATTCTTCACAGACCGTTGCGCTACAGACTCGAGAACGCTCGAGTGATACACCTCGTCCCGATTTCTTCAATCCACATCAGTTCCTCGTGGAACTTAGGGCTAGTATTCTCCCGGTGGTTAGAAATATGTGGGATGCTCCTTCTATAGAAAAAGCCTCTTGTTCTATTGTTAAGTCTGTTATTGAGATTCTTGGAATCGTGCTCAAAGCAGACAGCGAGAGCGGTGCGTTTACTCGAAAAGAATTGGAGAAGAAAGGAAGGCTATCAAATACGATCTCATGGAGGACGATGGAGCCAAATGAAGAGGGGATCAGGCAACTTGTTGAGATGGGATTTACCCGGGAAAACGCCATGGCTGGGCTTTTGCGAGGCAATGGTAACGTTAATACCGCCACCGAATGGCTCACTTCACAAGGGGTTAGGACTCCTCAGCGCGGCAGCCAAATATCTGCTTCCAGCTCCAGGCCCCTAACAGCTGAATCTCATTCTACCGACGAAGAGGGAACCGATGTCGATGCAGCTAGGGAGGAGCCAATCATCCCAGCGCAGCCAGAAGGGGCGGCTGAAAGAGGTGAAGCGGCTACCGAGCCAATTATGCCCCCCCCTGCACCGCCTACGCCCGCTGTCGACACCGGGGTTCCTCCGGCTGATGATGGTGTGGTTGCAATGAACATTGACGAATCCAATATCCAGCCCACACCTCCGTCGGGCGAGCCTCAGGCTAGTGAATCCGCTGAGATTCCCCCGTCTGCCGCTGAAAAGGGCAAGGCCAAAGAGGATGAAAAGGTTGAACCACCGCAAGTTATAACAATCGAAGATCTGGATGAACTCAGATCTGCCATCTGCGGGCACCTTGTTGATCGCTCTTTGGATGTTCTCCGTGTCCATTCAACTGTCACCTTTGAGCTCTCGTCCCTCCTCACCAGCGCCCATGGTAAGGCCTCAGTTTCGTCAGATGTTAGGAAGGATGTTGCCTCAACGATATTGCAATCATTGATGTCACTACAAGCGGATGACCTTCAGCCTTGTGCCAAAACCATAACGTCAACCTCTCATCTCCTCGGGCTTGTCCTTCAAAACCAAGACTTCTTTGACGCTTGTTTGGAGGACCTCAAAGAACAAATTCCGGCTCTCATTGAATTTATCAAAATGGATAAGGGAGAACCCGCTCCGTGGATCGCCAGTATCTTGTTGGTCGTAGAGAAAGTCTTGTCGGAGTCAGCCCAACCCAAGAGAGTTACTTTTACGTCGCCCCCCAGCGATCAAGAGCCAGAAAATATCGCTGAGCTGAATTCTTACAAGATTTCTGATGCAGATCAGTCTGCGCTTTTCGAGGCTGTTATGGGCGTGGTTTCGGTTATCGGTAGAGATGATGTTTTACCTTTGGCTGTGGCCCGTGTTCTAGTGTTACTTACTCGGAAGCGGGAGCTCGCGATTCGAATGGCCGAAGAGGATAATTTGCGGTGTCTATTCCATATGCTACGTTGCCAAGCTGGCCTGAGAACAGAGCGTATCCAGGCGTCTATAATGCTTGTCCTTCGACATATTATTGAAGACAAAGAGGTGCTTAAAGCTATCATGAGGAACGAGATCCGCACATGGTTCCAGTCGCGTGGTTCTCGTCAAATTGATACCCAGTCTTTTGTCCGGCATAACCACCACCTTGTCTTGAGAGACCCGGACGCATTCGTTGAATTGGTCAATGAGCTATGCAAATTGACAAGATACGATCCCCACCTGAGAAGTCAACAAATTGCGATCAAGGAAACCGAACCCCCCAAATCTGAAACCGAATCGAAGCCAGAAGCTGGGTCCGACCCAGCAAAGGAGACCGAAGAGCCGCAGGCTAAAGAAACTGAAGATAAGGAAATGGTCGATAAGCCGAAGCCGGTGGCCGAAGTCAAACCACCTGGGCTAGAAAACCCCGACGGAGTAATTCATTTCCTACTTAGTGAACTTCTCGCCAAGGATGCGATAGATAATCCTCTCCCTCCAAATCCTCCGAAAGAGGATCCTGTATCGGCACCAATGGATGTCCAAATGGAGCAAGGAGAGCCTATGGGGAAACCCACTGAGGCATCGCAAACAAACTCATTCTCTAAACCAGAAAAACCAGAGTTTAAAGCGGAGCAACACCCTAAATTCATTTACCGATGCTTTATCTTGCAAGCTTTAACCGAGTTGTTATCTTGTTATAACCGTGCAAAAATAGAGTTCATCGGCTTCTCCCGCAAAGCGGCACCACGGGAAGCGATTACACCATCGAAGCCAAGATCTGCAGTCCTGAATTACCTGCTTAACGATATCATTCCTCTGGGCACTTTGATACATACAGAAGACATTGCACACAAGAAGCGAGCGACGACATCACAATGGGCAATCTTGGCTATTGTTTCCTTATCTGCCCAGACTGGTGAGTCCTCAAGCGCTGAAGACGAGTCGAGTCTTCTCTTTGTCAGAAAATTCATCCTTGAGAGCGCGCTCAAGGCTTTTAAGGATGCTTCTTCCTCTCTAGAACCACTAGATGCGAAGTACTCGAGGATGATGAGCCTTACCGACCTGTTTTTCAGAATGCTGTCTGCGCGGCCCAATCACAACCATTCACCGGGCAGTGCTCCTTCTGAAAAATCTCAGCAACAAATCGCTCGGATCATGTTTGAAAAGAACTTCATTGCTGCCTTGACTGGATCCCTTGCTGACATCGACTTGAATTTCCCCTCGGCGCGAAGGGTCATCAAATACATTCTCAGGCCGCTCAGACTATTATCAAAGACGGCCACCGATCTTAATGAGATTTCCAGCATATCGACTCCTGGAGCCACCGATGAAGATGAGATATCGACGGCTACTTCTATCTCAGACATTGGGGATATGCGGGAGGATACCCCAGATCTTTATCGAAATTCGACCCTCGGAATGTTTGAGGGTGAGATGGTTGACGACGAGCATAGCTCCTACGATGGGGATGATTACGATGATGAGATGGATGACGACGAGATGGAAATGGAGGAAGAAATGGACGAAGAGGGTGATAGTGAAATTAGTGACGAAGAAGATGAGGAAGGAGGAGAGGGCATGGACGTAAGTGACTGTTTTCCTTTGGCACACGCTTGGATGGGAGCTAATAGCATATAGGTTGAAATCGTCGTTGAAGCAGAACAAGAGAGTGAGGACGATGACGGCGATGACGATGAGGACGATGACGACTCAGATGATATGGACGATGAAGTCGAAATTTTAGGTGAAATGGCACAAGACCAAGTTCATTACGGGAGTGGCGGTGAAGAAGATTGGCAATCAGAAGGCAGCGAGGGTGAAGGGGACCGGGGGGATGAAATACTGCCCGACAATGATATTGAAACGATTGTTCGCCCTCCAGGGGGATCTGATGAGGCACCAGAACCTGGCTACGAAGATCGGGATGATGGATTTATCGACGATGATGCCGAGGAAGATGACGAAGACGACGACGATGATGACATGGATGAAGAGGAAGCAATGATCCAAGAGGATTATGAAGACGATGAAGGTGCGTTCTCGGCCGTCCCCTGGGGCTGGGCCGATGAAACAGGAGAAGCTCCAATGATGGCTCGTGCTCATCCCCGTGGCCATGGCGGATGGTATCCACTTGGGCCCCGTGAGTCTCCAGTATTCAGTAAGGCCTTAGTTTCCCCTGCTCATTTAAGAACTTGCAGCTAACATCTACAGTGTCAAACGCAGCACGCCCTCGTCATTACATGGGTGGCACAGCCCCGAGAGCCACCGACAATGTGGATCAAAACCCGCTTTTACAGCAGAATTCTAATAACGAACAGGCCAGTACCCGGCCGACCCACAATCGTAGCCAGGAATTCATGACGGATTGGGTACAGGCCATTGACGGAATGCATGCGGCTGGTGGCCCGGGTGGTAGTGTTTCTATGATCAGCACCCTTATGAGTTTGATGACTAGGAGCGGCCAGCCTGTTCCCGTTATTTCTAACGGCGGAGCTATTCAATTCCAGACTACCGCCCTCCCTCATATTGCTCATCATCACCCTCACGCCACCCCGTTCATGCCTCGGGAGTTACGTTCCATGTTCGAGGCAGCTCGACCACAGCCAGATATGCCACGCCATCACCGGGAAGACCCCCAAACAGCAGTCAATAGCTTTATCCCAACATTGACCGCCGGTAGATGGAACGAAGAAGCTAGGCTATTGTTCGGCTCCAGTGCTCCAGATCGTGCTCAAAGAGTGGTCAATGCTATTTTAGTCCTACTAGTTCCCCCGGCCATTGAGGAAGAGAGAATCACAAAAGAGAAGCAAGAAAAGGCGCGGCTAGAGATGGTTCAAATTCAGGAAGAGCGCAAAAGGAAAGAGGAAGAGGAAAGGATTGCCCGAGAAAAGGCAGAGGAAGAAGAAAAGGTTAGGAAAGAGGCTGAAGAACGAGAGGCCGCCGAACGGGCAGCTGCGGAGGCGGCGGAGGCTGCGGAACTGGCGGCGGCCGCTGCTAGCGAACCTGAAGCTCCCGACGGCGAGAATAGTCCAAAAGAAGGAGAAGCCATGGAGGGTATTGAGGCTACTCAGGGTGAGGCACCAAGGGTCGAAGCAGGCCCTTCGGATCCTCCAGCACCGCGAGCCACTGTCATGATTCGCGGACGCGAGATGGATATTACCGGGATGGATATCGACCCCGGGTTTTTAGAGGCACTGCCGGAGGAACTGAGAGAAGAAGTCCTAACTCAACATATCCGGGAGAGGCGTGCGGCAGCGGCGACTAACGATCAACCAAGCGAAATCAGCCGCGAATTCCTGGAAGCTCTGCCCGATGAGATCCGTGACGAACTTCTTGCCCAAGAGGCAGCTGACCGCCGCCGTCGGGAACGGGAGCAGGCTCGACCGCCGGGAGCTTCGACAGGGCCGGCCGACCTAGATCTCGCAAGTTTCCTTGCAACTCTTGAACCCGATCTTCGCCAAACTGTTCTGCTTGAGCAAGATGACGAGAGCCTAGCGCAACTACCTCAGGCGATCGTTGCCGAGGCAAACCAACTTCGTGGGGAACGGCGATTTAATCAATTTGTGGAGATGCCCAGGGTCGCTCGTGTAAGTGGTGTACGACACCCAGGCGAACCGGAGCCAAAACTGGTCAAAAAGCCGCTTCGGAAGAGTGTAATCCAATTATTGGACAAAGCTGGTGTTGCTACTCTTCTGCGCCTGATGTTTATTCCTCAAGTTGGGAGTACTCGCATTACACTGCACGAAATCTTGCTCAACATTTGCGAAAACAGACAAAATCGTGCCGAGGTTGTCAATCTTCTTCTATCTATTCTACAAGACGGTAGTTCGGACATGGCAGCAGTTGAGCGAAGCTTCGCCCAACTGTCTGTCAGAGCTAAACAAGCACCTGCCACAAAGACTCCGACAACAGTGATCAAACGAACCGGGACTGGATTGCTAGCTCAAACCAGCAGTGAGGTTTCACCCTTAATGGTCGCTCAGCAGTGCCTAGGCGCACTACTCTTTTTGGTCAGCTATAACGAACATATACCTTCGTACTTCCTTAACGAGCACGATATCTCAGTCGGACTTAAGAGGTCCACAAGCCGGAAAGGCAAAGGAAAGGAGGTTCCTCCACCAAAGGCGAGCAAATATGCCCTAAATACGCTCCTGAGCCTTTTGGATCGTCGGTTAATCACTGAGAGTTCAACTGTAATGGACCAGCTTTCGGTGCTGCTATCAGATATTACTAGACCTCTAACATTTCTTCTCAAGAGGGAGAAAAAGAAGCCGAGTGAACAAAAGCCAGCTGATCCGGCAGCAGAGGCAGAACCTACAACTGCGGAGCCTGCCAACGAGAATACAACCATGGCTACTGAAACCCCCGCTGCGGCGACTGCAGAAGGCCAATCTAGCGAGAGCAAGGATGAGGCGTCGAATAGCGATCGTAAGAAAGATGACGATAGGCGAAGGAGACTGCGCCATTTGGTCCCACCCATTGTTCCAGAACATAACCTCCGATTGGTTGTCAATATACTTACCGCGCGGGAATGCTCAAGTAAGACTTTCCGTGAAACGCTCGCAACCATGCAAAACCTTTCCGCAATTCCAGAGGCAAAGGTGGTCTTCGGTGCAGAATTGATCCGTCAGGCTCAAGTGCTCGGCGGCACAATTCTTGGACACCTCGAGGTATTGGTGCACCAAATCAAGCATGCCGAAAATGGGACGGAAATCCAAGGGATGGCCCTATCAAACTTTTCGCCAGCGAGCTCCGATCAGGCCAAACTTCTCCGCGTTCTGACGGCACTCGACTATCTTTTCGACCCCAAGCGCCCAAGTAGGGAGATCGTGAAGGACGGCGAACCCAAGGATGAAGAAAGCAAGAAAGAGCGTGATGTGCTCTCGAATCTTTACGAGAGCCTTACCTTCGGACCGCTATGGTCAAAGCTGAGCCAGTGCCTTTCTGCTATCCATGAACGCAATGACATGCTCCATGTTGCGACCATTCTCTTGCCATTGATCGAGGCCTTAATGGTGGTTTGTAAGAATAGCGGATTGAAGGAAGCACCAAGAACTCAACGAGGCCAAACGCCAATGAGCCCTGTAGTGGCGGAAACAACAATGGAAAACCTATTCTTCAAATTCACTGAAGATCACAGGAAGATTTTGAACCAAATGGTTCGCAATAACCCGAAGTTGATGAGTGGCTCCTTTGCCCTTTTGGTCCACAATCCTAAGGTGTTGGAATTCGACAATAAACGCAACTACTTCAACCGCCGCCTCCATACACGTCAAGGCAACCGCGATCCCCATCCAACACTACAGCTCAACGTCCGCCGCGACCAAGTATTTCTCGATTCTTACAAGTCAATGTATTACAAGACTGGTGACGAGATCAAATACGCTAAACTAAGCATCCGGTTCCATGGCGAGGAAGGGGTTGATGCTGGTGGTGTCACTAGAGAATGGTTCCAGGTTATGGCAAGGCAAATGTTTAACCCTGATTACGCCCTTTTTATCCCTGTAGCTTCCGACAGGACTACATTCCACCCAAGCCGTATGAGCGGCGTCAACCCGGAACATTTGAGCTTCTTTAAGTTTATCGGAAGGATTATTGGAAAGGCTTTGTATGAGGGGCGCGTGCTGGATTGCCATTTCAGCAGAGCAGTCTATAAGGTAATTCTACTTACTCCCTTCATTCGATTCCTAAACTAACCACGAATATAGCGCATACTCGGGAAGTCTGTCTCTCTAAAGGATATGGAAACGTTGGACCTTGACTACTATAAATCTTTGGTCTGGATGCTTGAAAACGACATCACCGACATTATCACAGAAACATTCTCAGTTGAAACAGATGATTTTGGCGATAAGAAAATCATTGACCTTGTGCCTGATGGTCGCAACGTGCCTGTGACAGAAGACAACAAGCATGAATACGTCCGGCTGTTGGTAGAGTACAGGCTTCTTACAAGTGTCCAAGAGCAAATGGAGCATTTCCTAGTCGGTAAGCTGAAACGAATCTATACGCTCTCTTCTACCTCTTTCTAATGATCCTGTAGGTTTCCACGATATCGTGCCAGCGGAGTTGATCTCTATTTTCAACGAACAAGAACTTGAACTTTTGATCTCCGGTTTGCCTGAGATTGATGTTGACGACTGGCGCAACAACACCGAATATCATAACTATTCCGCTTCCTCACCGCAGATACAGTGGTTTTGGCGTGCGGTCCGATCATTCGATAAGGAAGAGCGCGCAAAACTCCTTCAGTTTGTTACAGGAACTAGCAAAGTCCCCCTCAATGGCTTCAAAGAACTAGAGGGAATGAACGGCTTTTCGAAGTTCAATATACACCGAGATTATGGGAGCAAAGACCGCCTTCCTAGTTCTCATACTTGCTTCAACCAGATCGACCTACCCGAATATGATAGCTACGAGAACTTGAGGCAAAACATCCTGACGGCAATTACTCAAGGCGCGGAGTAAGTATACCTATTAGTCCGAGTATTAAGATTATTTTTTCCCTTACTAACACGTTTCACAGATACTTTGGCTTTGCCTAACTTCGCGTCATTATATTTCTTTTCTGTTTCTTTTTACCTTTTTTCCATTCTAAGTTGTAATGAAGCGGGGAGAAAGGTTTGATTGTGGATAGAAATTTCTGGGGAAAAGGGGGTTGTGTGGGTTTTGTTCTGTTTCGCATTCTGGAAAGGTGTTTTCTTTTCTCTTTTCACAAATCTTGTCCTAGCTCTTTTTTTACTTCTGGATTCGGGTTCTCCAAGACGTTATTCTTAGCATTTAGGGGGATGCAGAAGATACACTTCTGTGGATACGAGCGGCCAAGTGCAGGTTGGCTAGCTTTCGTTGTCTACTGTTGTTTTCATTTGCATGGGACTGGATTTTTTTTGTGTGGCAAGCCTGTACGTTAAGCTCGACTTTATGTTACGAGACAGTATTTCCGTTGTGGTTAGTCAAATAAATCGAACACCATTCATCATTCCCAAAGCACAAGATGGTGGGTGAGTAACTCCGGAAGCGTACTAGTACCTTTATCCCAAAATGACATAAATTCTATGACCTCACACAAATATATCATCACCTCATGCGGGACGGGAAGCTCAAAGATAGTCTACGATCCTTGTACTGTAACCTACCTACTTATTATTAAACTATTGAATCATTAGCTATCACTCGAAAAAAAGAGGGGGACGGTCTCTCCTCTCTTGGAGAAGAGTCTTCTCCCTAGGTCCCCCACATGGTGTTGTTCCATTAGGCTTGGACAGTAAGGTGACTGTTCGAGCACTGTATTTGGCTAGTTGTCCCAGCGAACTCTATGGTGCACTTGTAGCATACGATATGGTAACATTGGGCAGGCGTAGGTAAGCTTCGTACGGTACACGGTGTACTGTACGCCGAACCTGCTGTACGTTCCCAATATCGCAATTATTATTATTATTATTCCACAAACGGAAACGCACGGTAGATGCTGAGCTGGGCCAATCGTTCCTGCGATGTGATGCGATGTGCACAGTACTCTACAGTTTTTTCTTTTCTTTGCTTTGGTTTCTGGTTATGGGTGGTTGTATGCGAGACGGCGGGGGGTGGGTACCAGCCCCGGTTGCATGACAGGTAGGTTTCACCTCATGTGAGTGTTAACACATAAATAAATGAATGGCATGGCATGGCGTAATTTCTTCCCTCAACGTCCGACCGAAAACACGATCTCGGGACGCACGGGCCATCGTTCGTTGCTTTGCCCGGAGAAATTATGTTGTAGAGGAAAGGGAATTGAGGGATGGAAGATGGAAGATGGAGATGATGAAGAAGAAGAAGAGGGGGAGGGAAGGGGAGGACTCCTATATAGATTTTCTTGTTATTGCTTGAACGCTTGAATATAGCACTGGTACAAGTATACTCGAGTAGCGTGTGTGTGCATGGGTGTGGGTGTGATAATTAGGGGGGGGGAGGAGAATGGGTCCCCTTTGTGGGAAATGTACCGTATCACGAGCCCCACCGTGATGGTGATGTGCTTTTTGCGTGTGTAAGTGTGATACCGGTACTGTAGTGTACAGCACCTCCTGACTGACTGACTATCTCCGCAGCACTCTGCGGTATTATGTATCAGTTTGTGGTAATATCTCCTTGGGTATCATAAAGTAATAGCCTTGTCAGCAGTCTGCCAGCCAGCCTCGTCGTTCAGAAGAGACACAATTCACTTTTGGGGAACGAGCGGTGCCCCCGCTTCAACCTTCCGGCGATACAGGGACCTGCTGTGCAAGTACAGTATTACGATACTCTGCGGCCTCAGGAGCGCCTACGGCTATTCCAAGCCAGTCACACTGTAGAACTTTCCACAAATCAGCCTCTTCCACCCTGTTGTTCCGCGTTGAAGTATCATACCGTAAACTTCCTGTAAGCCGGAAGAGGGCAAAGAGGAGGTCGCACACACGAGGCGACCAGGCAAACAGTTGGAGTCTCCCGGGTTCTCGGGACTCCCTGGGAGGGGATTCTCATGGGCACCTACCGCGACGTCCTTTGTGGGGAAACAATCAAGGGGCTGGGAAGGAAAGGGAGGAAGAAAAAAAGCTAAAGACAAGAAGGGTGTTGAGCAGATAACGGTAGGGCAGTAAGCAATTGGTTTCTGTTTTTTTGTTTTTGTTTTTGGACCTTTGTGGAGAGGAGGAGGAGGGAAGAACACCGTATCACAATCATTAGAGTAAAGACAGGGGGGAGAGGAGAGACATTTCGGGTGTGTAAGATTTTTTTCCTTTTTTTTAACATTTCTTCTTTACTACTAGTTCGCATCCTTACCAAGACGCCTCACATCATCACCGTCCCCTTCCTTCCTCCACTTCCCTTCTCTTCTCTTCCCTCCCCTCACCTCCCCCCTCCCTGCCCAATCTGCCGTACCCGCAACCTTAACGACGGCTGAAGAATGTCCGATCACCACCAACATGCCCTTCAGCGGCTGACACTTTAGTAGGAAGGCGCTAGAAAGAAGGAAAAAAAAAGTTGGGTAAGAGTATTAATTCCAGTATCGTACAGGCCTACCCTGGTAGATCAATTACCCATCTAAGCCTAATTTTTTCTTTTTCTTTTTGGTTGGAAGATCTGTTTTTTTAAATTTTTTTTCCCTCTGGCTTCTATTGGGTCTCGTTGTCCTTGTATTCTCTAATTCTCAAACTTTTTTAAAAAAACATCGTAAGCTTCAGCCAGGGTTGATTTCTCCAAACCCTTTTTCCTCCTTTTTTTTTCCCTCTCTCTCTCTTTCTTCCTCACCTCTTTTGCTCTTTGTGCTCCCTTTTAACCTTCTCCTCCAAGACCTCGACATCCTGGCTACCCCAACTTTTGTGTTTCAAGTCAGACGCTATGGCTGCCAATTCTATGAAGCTCTTGACGGGCAATAGCCATCCTCTTCTAGCTCGGAAAGTTGCGGACAGGTATGTGTCATTTCTACTCTCTCGTTCATACATGACCTCCCGATGGGCCAGTACAATTGGGGCCAGACAAAAAAGCAAAGGTAGAACGGTTGAACCTGTGCGCAACTTTTCCTAATAATTTACAGACTCGGGATAGACCTCACCAAAGTCCTGGTCGTGCAATACTCGAACCAAGAAACATCCGTCACAATTGGCGAATCTGTGCGAGACGAGGATGTCTTCATCATTCAATCCGCAGCGCCGGGCGAGGTGAATGACGGGCTCATGGAGCTCCTGATAATGATCAACGCTTGCAAAACGGCCAGCGCGCGGCGGATCACGGCCGTGATACCAAACTTCCCATATGCGAGGCAGGACAAGAAAGACAAGTCCCGGGCGCCCATTTCGGCGAAATTAATCGCAAATATGTTACAAACCGCAGGTTGCAATCACGTCATCACAATGGATCTCCATGCTAGCCAGATTCAAGGGTTCTTTAATGTCCCGGTTGACAAGTAGGCTTCCTCCTTTCTTCCCTGCTCCCATCTGCCTTTGCACTTTCTTTGGGGAGAGGTGGGGTTTTCGGAATCTAGTTCATCTAGGATGGAAACAAGACTGAGACAAGGCAATTTTTTTCCTTTTTGGTGGGCTTTTTTTTTACAGTCTTTACGCTGAACCCTCCATGCTACGATACATTCGCGAGAACTTCGATTACCGCAACGCCGTCATAGTTTCTCCGGATGCTGGCGGGGCGAAGAGGTAGGCATCTTTTAGGGTATTCCGGGAATTTACCTGCTCTAACGGCCACGGCAGAGCGACAGCAATTGCAGACCGTCTAGACCTAAACTTTGCTCTAATCCACAAGGAGCGCTCCCGACCAAATGAAGTGAGTAGAATGGTCTTGGTTGGCGACGTCCAAAACAAGATTGCGATTCTTGTAGACGATATGGCAGACACCTGCGGCACACTTGTGAAGGCTGCGCAAACGCTCAAGAAGCATGGCGCCCAGGAAGTCGTCGCAATCGTCACTCACGGCATCCTATCAGGAAATGCGATCGATAGTATCAACAAGAGTGAACTTGGTAAGGTAGTGGTCACAAATACCGTCCCACACGACGAGAAGAAGAAACGGTGCCCAAGACTTCACACTATTGACATTGCTCCCACGGTTCGTTCGCAGTATTCAATACACCCGAATTATATCCCGGAATGTGTGCTAACACGTGACCTACAGCTCGCCGAGGCATGCAGAAGGACACATAATGGCGAAAGTGTTTCGTTCCTCTTCAGCCATGCCCCGACTTAGGTGCGCTCCCTTAAATAAAACAAAGTTATAAAAAAAAGCCCATAATGTTTATTATATTCTCAGGGAGGCTGTATCTGTTTCTGGCTTGCCCGCTCGTTAGTTTCGAGGGTGTATAGCTGCATTATTTGATTCTTCCCTGTTTCCCTTCTCTTTTTCTTCAAATTCACTCTCATAAAAAGGGCCCATACACCCTAAAAAGTTTAACAAAATATGATAGAGTCATGGCCATTCAACGATACACTACACCAGGACCCATCAGGATCGGGAGGTTCAATATCGGAGTTTAGTCAGTTCTCCATAGCTAGTTTATGTTAGGTTTTATCAGAATCACAACTCACTCAACTTACCCGAAAGCTGGTAATGATCTCAGAATCGTGCAGCCAGACCTAACCAATGGCGGCTTGGTGGTCTGTGTATGATATGTATGTATGTAGGTTGTGCTTGACGGCGATGCCGATTCTCCCGTGCCGTAATACGTAGGAACCGTACATACATACATACGTGTGCTCGGGTCAGTCAGTCAGCGGGTTAGGCTAGTTGAAACAGGCAGGGATTAGTAATCGGTGCAGAGAGGAGAGATCACGGGGTTTTGCAGATGGAATGCGGAACTAGGTACTGTACTGTGGAGTACCTACTCTACACTGCCGTAGGCTGTTTACCTTATCTCGCCCGCTCACTCACGCTGTCAATACCTATGGAGAAGAGCACAATACAAGCACAGCATCATGCGAGTAAAATTTAAGCCTCGATGTAGTTTCTCGCCCCCCAGTGCAAACCCGATACCAGCGTACTGCCGCACCCGTATATACAGTACCACACTCCCTCCAACGCGGGAGGGAATTGGAGATGGATGCCTAGAGTATAGGGTGATTCAATCTCGAAAGCGAGCACCTACTCTCTCCCACTCTCTAATCCTTAAAGGCCCAGCGAATGATGCCTTATGATAGAGTATCGTACCGTAACTTGACCCCTGATGTGTCCACCCATCCATCCGTCACTCACTCACCCACAAAACTGGGAGTTGTAATAAGGTATCATATATAAATACAATCTACTCGAGTAGACAGGACTTGCATAACTCCCTAGAACATACCCATCCGTCCATTCCTTAATCGAGTGATATTTCATGATTAGATAATACAGTATATCTTGTACAGTAAGATTATTATTATTATTCCTCCTCCTTATTTCTACCCGGGGTGGTTTATCACACTGTGCGTGGCTATGGTAGGCCAGCAAAGTGAGCACTGAGTATCACCTATTCTACCGCCGCATCTTCTTCCTTCCTTCCTTCCTTCATCCCCGCCGTGGGGGAAAATTCAATATCCAAGGCACCGCATCTGGCTACACACCCGCCCGGAATAAAAGTGCCAAGAATTGTATCTACGGTAGTTTCATGTGGATAGTAACTAGCTCCTTTGGCATTTATTGGTCGGTAATGTACTCGAGTAGAATACGGTAGGCATCCCAGCCCAACGAGCCATGCTGCGGGGTTTTCTATCGAAAAGTCGGAGGCGACTGTCGGGTGTGATCTGGTATCATGTTACTGGAATAAATGTCAGCCTGTGGCGTTTATAGGAGGCGTTGGGGCATTTCTGTTCGTGTATGGTTTATTTCGAGTCCTGCTTTCCATGACAATATTACAGTGCTCGATTTGTTCTTATGGTGTCAACCAGGCATGTCACTTGAAAGCAAAATAGAGGCTTGAGGTCGATCAGACGGCTCTAACTACTGCCGCACGATCCAGTAAAGTCCGTTTTCAAGCTAAGAGGGCAAAGGCAAGTGTAGCGTAACACACTCGAGTACGAGCTCAGTTAGGTAGCGAGTAGCCCTTAGGGGTAGGATTTTCACAAATACTTACCTTACCGCAGGGCGTCGTCCCCGGAACCTTGGTCATTTATTTGAAAGCAAGCGACTAACAGAGAAGGATTACTCTGTCACCTCTTAATACGGAAACGAGCCCCACCAGACCGCGCGGTACTTCTACTACAAATCCCCTTCCACTACGCTATCGCTGTTGGTGAGGAGAGCCCCTGCCATATACCCTGTGCCTAACTTCCCCCCCCTTCACCGGATTTCTCAATCTTATTCGGTGAGTGAGTGACTGCGGGCGGAGCGACGTTTATATCTACGGCGGTTAATGTGTTGTATGATACGGGCTTTTCTGTGGGCTTTTTTCGATTATCGATTGATAGATATTGGGAGTAGGTTTATAGCATAGTCCCGTACACACATGATGCGGATAAATACGGAGTGAAATTGTGAGAGGGGGTTTGCACTTTATTGGTGGGGGAGGGGGTCAGAATATTAGGGGGCGGGGGAAACAAGGCCAAGGCGGGGGAAGGGTCGCCTCGGTTTTGGGGCTACGGTGGGAGGAGGGGAATGAGTTGGACATGCAAGGCGAACCAAGAGAACGTAAGAACGGGGTTTGGGTGTTGAGATTGGTATTTTTTTATTCTGTTTCTGGGTGATAAGCTTTTGCTGAGGGGTAGGGTTTGTGGGAGTAGGAGAGTTATCACGTCGGTACGTTTGATCTAAGGCATCTTGGTGAAGGATGGCTAGGTTCGGTGGGAAGGTGGGTATCGGGAGATCTGAGGAGTGGCTAACGTTAGCGGCGGTTCCTAATAAGAACAAAGCGAAAAAAAGAGTGAATAAAAAACAGGGTGTAGCGGAAGATCAGACAGCAGTTGGCAATAAATAACATCCACATGCGGATATTCAGAACAGGTCTGTGTGAATATCGCTTTCATCATTTCGTGTTGTGCTCCGTGATAGATAATAAAGAAAAAAAGAGAGGAATGAAAGCTTAAACATACTGCATCACTTCTAGAGAGCGGAGCCCTCCCCAGGCTTGAAAAACTCATCAATCTTTCTTTGCGTCCCATCGGCGACATCTCTGGCAGGAGTCCTTTTAACACTAGCCAGGTGGACAGTGACATTGATACCGCGAATTGAGTATGGCCACAACGCCAACCCACGACTATCCGTCCATTTTGTTCGGGGGTCAAATTTCAGATGAAAGTAGCCCGTATTGCTCCACCTAACCTTTCTCGAATCCGGCAAGTACCGCAGATGCTTCATAAGCTGCTTGCGCAAAATCTGAAGAAATATACCATGAGAAACGACAGCAACCGCCACATTTACGGCCGGTGAAACAGACGCCATATGCACCGTCACGAGTGTGGGCAGAAGGTGTTGGTTCAAGAATCGGTTAGCCCGGGCAACCATGGACTCGGTCGTCTCCCGATCGTTCTTGAAATCAGGGAGTGGAGGATGAGCCCGTCCGTATGGAGTGCCTTCCTGCGAGCCAAAGCTCATCTCCTGGAGGTCCGACAGTTGTAGGATATCTTTTGCTGGTTCCAACGGGGCATTATCGCTGTTAACTTCATCCGCCTCGCTGAGTCCGACTAGGGGTTTTCGACCACTGTCGATGGCAGCGGACTGAGCCTCTAGAATTGCTCCGGCGGTTTTGGCGGCCCGTTGGAGGTCTGACGAATATATGTGTGTTAGGGTGAAGTTTTCTCCCTGCCCGCCGGTGAGGTAGGCTCCTAGCCTGGCTGCTTGGAGTAGGCCATTGGGTGTCAGGGCGGAGTCGGTCACTCCTGCACTGCGCGAACCATATCGTTAGAAAAATGGGTTTTCTTTTTCTTTCGTGGATGGAAGAGAAAAATGGAGGAGTGAAACTCACAACCGATGAGCGACATTATCGACCGTCTCGCCGTGACGAATAAGGAGAAGGTTCATGATCGAAATCGGTGTTTGGGGCGACTTTACTTAAACGGGGTCGACGAAGGGAGACTGTTGACGACGCTAAGAAAGCCAGTCACGGGCGGTCCCGATTATCAGATTAGATTTTCAGGCGATAGACTAGGCATTTGTCGAGGCTCCACATTGCGCTAAAACAGGCGAACCAAGCTATCAGCTTCGTTCTATGGCTCGTACGAGTGAGAGGGCGAAAAGCGCCCGCTGTGGCGGATACTTGTGATACACTGCTGCGCGGTCCGTTACGCCGCCTCTGATCCCCACGATTTCCAGAATCTTGGACAGCCTGCTGTATCCTGGCCCAGATCTCTATCATTTCAGGGAACCAGACGCACACAACTCATTAATCAGCCCTTCCTAGCCTGTTGTTTTAGAGAGCTACTCTCTCCGAAAACATTAAAAAAGCGATCCTTCCACCGTGAGCCTTTATCGGCTCTGAAAGTGTTCAAAATGAGGAAACCGGCACCATTATACACGTTGCTCCGGACATGATGGTTGGTACCGGACGCCTACGATATTGGAAAGGTATGCACCGGTGAGCCCAGGGACGAGGCAAGCTTCAACGTGGTACACCGGTGCCGTCCGGCTTTCACCTATAAAAATAAAGACAAAACTCATACCCCAGCTACGACGATGCCGGTGCGAGCTTTATTGTTGCCCCATGGGCTTTGCACCTTGTCCCTTCACGCGCCCTCTGGGGATCGTTGTCTACCATACTCATGGACACATGTCAACGACCGGTAAATGGTTGCCCATTTTCCCCCTTTTTTATAATGAATAAATGTATTAAATACCTGTGGACCCTCTTACCATCCCACTCGTCGTGATTTCCGAATCTCCTTCTGTACCCCATCGCTCATTTCCTAGGCCGCTCAGGTAGATTCCGTCTCTCCTCTCCTTTCCTTCCCTTATTTGGATTTCTGTTGGCAGCTGTATGGCTACCTTACTTTTTACTTTTGCCCTTAGCGTCTTTCCTTTATTGGCTCAGGCTGGTCCGAGTTGTCCTTCTGGCTCTGAGTTGACGACAAGAATCACTAAGTTCGTTATCGGGGCTACACCCGATAGGGTGTTTGATGCTACTGGTGATTTCTTCAACGCAAAATGTAGGTTGCATCTTACCTTCTATAATATTAGTAATGAGCCAACTAGCTATTATACTAGGGCAAGGAGTTCCCCAAGTCAGAACTTCGAACAGCCCTTCAAGACGTACACTCGCTTTTGATGGTGTTCAGTTTGTTGAGGAACTGATGTCGGCCAGTGTCGACCGGACTAATAAGGTCAACTCCTTCTCTGTGAATTGGAAGTCGGCCGATTCGGTAACCTTCGCTGCTGCGGTAGCCCAAGTCCGAATCTCGTACTATGAACAATACTTTGGGATTGAACCCCGCTGCAATGGAAGCACCCATTCCACTGGCAACTGGCGCAGCTGCTTGTGCGTTTCGGGTGACAGTTCCAAGGACGCTGCAACGGAGTGGTTTGAAGCAAGACATCGTAGTGCTGTTCAGAACGTCTTTCGGGAACTAGGGGTCCAGGGTTGGATGGAGGAACAGATCGGTGGAGAGATACCTGGCTGTGGTGCTGTAACAGCGCCTCCTTCTTCCACGAATACGTTGACCTCTGCGTCTTCTACCTCTCCCACATCCTCAACCACGGCCAACACGGACCCTACTACAGCTCCTGAGCCTGTTCCTCAGGCTCCTAAGCAAACGGCAATCGCTTCCGAGCAGAAGACTGCTGGTGGCCACAAAGGCAAGGCGGATGCCATGTTCGCCTTAGCTATTGGTGGAATCACGGTTTCCATTTTCTTATGACCAGGTGAAAGAAAAGGGAATGACATAGGTCGCTAGAGGAAAGCTTGGAGCTCGTTGAAAAACCGAGTGATTGCTTATGCTAAGGAGAGGGAAGTTTCTTGTTTCCCGATCTGAACTGCCTGTCTTAGACTTGTGAGTATTTGGCGGGAATAGCTAACCATAGGGTTGGAGAAATACGGTGTTTTCTTTTTCTTTTCCGAGTTTCTTCTGCAGTGAGCGGACGCTCTCATTTTATGGATTAGAGAACGGACCATCATAGTATTCCCTGAATATATCAAATCAAATGTACAGTAGATAGTGGGGGCAGGACACAGCCGCTTGGCGTGGGTGTGGTACAGGGACATGTCGCTCCCATCTACTCGTAGGTGCGAGTGCGGGATATGCTTGCATAGTATGACGACCCTAGTAGGACTCGATAGAAAAGGGAAAAAGGGCAAAAGAAAGGAGAAACAACAAATCAACACACCATATTTGCGGCTTTTGTCTGCAGGAACAGGAGGGAATGTGAGGTTTTATTCTACGATGGGATGGGGGATCACGTGTAGGGGGTGATGGTCGAGAATGTAGTTGTTGGTGGGGTTTCACTGCGTGGAGGAGTTGAATCGAGGCGGAACTCGCAGCAGGGCGGGCTTGAGGCTAAAGAGAGAGAGAAATAGAAAGATAATCTACCTATGGTGAGGGGGGAGTAACTCACCGCCGGTTTTCCGATCACACCACAGAACTTTGAGAGAGAGAGAGAGAGAGAGAGAGAGAGAGAGAGGCGTGGATTTGATTAGGCATGGAGGAGGATTTGGCTCTTAATTGTCTATTATATACAAAGAGAGGTTTAACTAACTTGATTATCTTCTGATGGACCAGGGGAGAAGCAATTACCAGTGATCACAACCACGGGCTTTGTCAGATCACATCGTTCTCTGTAATACCTTACCGTGCCTGATCTTATCATCTCACCAACTTACGGAATCATTGCTCGTGAAGGAAACAACCCATTATATTTACTTTTCTCTTCCACACCTAGATAAACTCTCCCACTACCGTAGTATCTATCTTCCCTGCCCTCCCCCCCTCAAACAAACGAACCTCTCCATTCATTTCATCCGCCTAGCCCCATCCCCCAAAACCATCGCCCAAACCCTCGTCCTCACAACCCTCGTCCTCCCTTCTTGTGTTGCTGCCATTATTACTCTATTCCATTCCACTCTCGCTCACCAGCCTTTTCCTTCCTCACTCCCTTCTTTCATCTAGTCCACCTCCAGTCCTTTCTCACTCATCCGCTGGAAGCCGAAATACCTGAATTCACCTCATTCCTGGTCAATACCCCAATCTACGGATAGCAGAAACACCGCAACTTACCGCGCCCCCGTTATCATTATGCATACCTTTCCTCGGTCCGTATATAGTATGTCCAATGTGAGTTCTCCCTTTTTTCCTTGCTATCTGTCATCTCTACCTCCGTTTCATTTCATTTCATTTATTTTATTTTGCGCTTTTTCTACGTCCCTGCAAGTCGTGTGGTATGGTTCCACCCGTGTGGCGGGTTCCCATACCATTCATCCGTTGTATGTCTTTCCTATTGCATCCCCGCAGCTTTGTCTGCTCAGGGTTGTGGACAATCTGGAGGCCCAAGCTTCCCGAGATTCGGCGAATTCGGCAAACTACCTCCCTCGACATGCGCAAGCAGCACCAGGGCTGGATAGAAAAAGGAACCACGCGAGCAGGAGGGGAATTCTCATCGCTGCCAGCACGCCGAGAGCAGCGGCAATTACGGAGCTAGAAAAAAAAATTCTTCCAGGGAAAAGAAAATATCATACTATTCTCCAGTTCGAAATTCTGCTGCAGGCAGTCAATTGGGGAAGCCGCCATTCGTCCTTCATACCTTTCTGCTTGGACTTTAGAGATATGAGCTTGACAGTCACACTCAGTTTCTGTACGCCAGTGTGCTGAGTTCAATCGAGCTCTCTATCTGTCCTTCCTTGTCCCTGGGGCGGTGAGGCTTTTGGCATACAACCTCAAAACCACGAAGCTTAGAGCACCCACGATAGCAATACACGGACTTAGGGACGTCTCACGCTTGGCAACCTCAGACCACGATCCCCGTTAGCTCTATAAGCTTATTGTAAGGTCCACAGGTCATTGGACTAGTTTTACGGCATCTCAGGGGGGGTCATCTTTCTCGAATCTCTGCTCTGAACCCCGTTCGCCCTGCGCTTGTCGTACCACGGAAAAATTACATTACATTCTCTACCACACGCTCAAGAAATTTGAGTCTCCCCGAAAATTCAGTCCCCCCACCCCGTCCTCCGTCCGTCCGCCCAGTAACACCGCTTCCCAGCGGCTTACTCTTCGGCTCCCAAGTGTCCACGAAGCTTCTCTCGTCCATTTCGTCTCTCCCTCCATCCCCCCCCGGCATCCACAACCACCAGCCATTTCGATTTCCCTACGACCTCTGCAGCTATCTATTGAGAGTAGCCCTTAGACTTCTTCTTTTCACACTTACTTTTATACCCTCCCTATTGCCCCCTCTTGATCCTTTCGTTGGTCTTTTTCTTTCTTAAAAGAAACTCCCTTGTACAATTTGTTTTGAAATGGCGCCCTTTACCCTTGGAAGTGAACCTATGGTTTTTGTTCACCTTCTACATAACAAATATGCAGAAGGGGACCATCCTGGAGACGATGTTATTGTTGGTGGAATGGCTTCTAATTTCGGGTTTGAACAGATAGAGGACTCTCAGATTTGTGTGGTTATGGTAGGACTACCAGCTAGGGGCAAGAGCTTAATTGCTCAAAAAAGTGAGTAAGAAACTATCTTTTTTTCTGTTTGCGGGTTTCGGTTTAAGCTCCGGCACTTGCTAGCCGAGAGGCTGGGTCTGAGCGTCTTTGGGATGAATGTTTCCGAGATTCATTACCCCCAGCTTCACATCAAATTTTTGAGCTCCCCCATGTTTTTTTCTGTTTTTTCTGTTTCCGTTTTGCCGTCTGTTCCTCTACCACTGTTGTGCCACTACGTCAATAACGCGGTCGAAGTGTTAATTTTTCCGAGATCAATTACATCTTGCTAACCGGATTGTCCATAGTTGTCCGCTACCTGAAGTGGCTCTCGGTTAATGCCAAGTCTTTCAATGTTGGCTCCTACCGTCGCGCCGATACCCCACAACCGACCGCCGATTTCTTCGACACTGGGAATGCGGAAGGAGAACGCCTTCGTCGCGCAGCCGCAGAGGCTGCTGTCAACGACATGTTGCGTTGGTTCGAACATGAAGGAGGACATGTCGGTATTCTTGATGCTACCAACTCGACCCGTAGCCGAAGGGCTTGGATCGAGGAGCGTTGCAAGTCCAAAGGCTACGATGTCATGTTCGTAGAGAGTAAATGCGATGATGAAGAGTTAATTATGAACAACATTCTGGAGGTTAAGACTACCTCTCCGGACTATATTGGGCAAGACCCTGAAGTCGCAGCCCGGGATTTCAGAAATAGGATTCGTAATTACGAGAAGGTTTACGAGACTATCGATGAGTCTCACCTTACCTACGTCAAGTTGATAAACGTTAGCTCTCAAGTCATCATCAACCAAGTGTCGAACTATTTACAAACACGCATCATCTACTTTACAATGAACTTACACATAACACCACGCTCAATTTGGTTATCTCGTGTACGTGAGCTCCTTCCTAGTGCTTGAATCTGTCATTAATTTCTGCTTTAGCATGGCGAGTCTGAGTTCAATGTTCTCGGAAAACTTGGCGGTGATGCTAATCTCTCGCCACGCGGGATGGCTTATGCGGAGGCTCTGCCCAAGCTAGTGAAGGACTCTGTTGGGGGCAAGAATATCACCCTCTGGACATCCACTATGAAGAGGACTATTCAGACAGCCAAGCACCTAACCTATCCAAAGAAGCAATGGAAAGCGTTGGACGAATTGGATGCTGGGGTTTGTGACGGGTTGACATACGAGGAGATTGAGAAAAAATATCCTGAGGATTTCCGTGCTCGTGACGATGACAAGTAAGGACTTCTCGACACCAGTTTATGACCTTTATTAACAAATGGGCTACAGATACAATTATCGTTACCAGGGAGGAGAGTCGTACCGTGATGTAGTCATCAGATTGGAGCCTATCATTATGGAAATGGAGAGGGGTTCCAACATCATGGTGGTTACTCACCAAGCAATCCTTCGTTGCATTTATGCGTATTTCATGAATGTGCCACAAGACCAATCCCCGTGGATGGAAATCCCCCTCCATACAGTCATCAAGCTTACCCCCCGCGCCTATGGCACCCAGGAAGAGAGGTTAGTGGATTCTAACGTATTACTTTTGTCTATTGCTAACTTTTCTATAGATTCAAGGCAAATATCCCCGCCGTATCCACTTTCAGAGCCAAGTATACCTCTGCCAATATGGGCGGTGAGGCTGCCGTTGTCGACGCCCAGAGGGTTCAGTCCCCTGTCTCCGGGGCCCAGGCAAATGGAGTTATTACCATTAGTGACGATGTTGAAGCCGCCCCTCAAAAAATGAACGCCGTCTCCGTTGTCGAGAGTCTTGGACTCAATGGCGATACTCTTGTCATGGAGTAGCCTCTATGGTATGGACTAATAAAGTATCCCAAGGGATCTAATGTACTCTACCCATTGGTTCTTTTCCTTTCCTTTCCTTTCTCGTTGTTCTCTTTCAATTTTTCTTCATTCATATTTGGTTGGGTAAAAATGCTTTGGGAATACAAATGGAAAAAAACCCCGCACGCGCGCCGGTGGGATGAAGTTGACGGTTTATGACTGCGGTTTTGTCGGATGCCTAGATAATTGGGAGTTTTTATTTCTTTCTTTGGGGGCTTGGATGGAAGCGTCTTTTTCTACTACCACCTACGTTTAGTCTACTGTCATTTCGCGATGGAAGGGTCCTTTTCATACCCTCAGTGCATACCCTTCGATCATGTAAAGCTGCCGTGTGTGTGCGAGCGGGGATCGCGTTTAGGTTGAAATACGAAGTTATAATATAATGATGGCGGGCTGCGCTTTTGTACTTGTAAAAAGAGCATGTGAGATGTCGCTATCCCTAGTTATTGTCCTATTGCCGACTATTCTACGAGTATATTACCAGTAGAAACACTAATGACAAAATTCTGGGGTACTTGTGGTCTTCGCCCGATTGATAAAGTTTCCAAGCCATTTATTATATAGCTAGATGGGGTAAACCTAATGAATAATACCGGCAACTTCTTCGTACTGTGCAATTCAAGTAAATTTAAGTGATATCCGTCTCTAACGGCCCTCGGTACAGTATGATACATGGATAGGTATCTTGGCACCCTTGTGCTTTAATCACATGCTGGCTCAACACCACATTACCCCGGATTCACGCCTTAGAAAACTATCGTACCAGGAATTAGAACAACGTTCCCCTTCTCTCTTCTGCACCGGGCGCATAATACACTGGTTCCGGCCCGGTTCGATTCCTCCCTCTCAGTGATCATCTCTTCGTTCCCTCTGGCAATAGCTCTCACTCTCGACAATCCCCCATGGCGGCCCAGTCGAAACTCCTGCTGCCATCCCATCGATCACTCACCAATCTCCTCTCACACCTCACCTCCCTCTATGTAAGGTACCGGTCAAAAATCTCCCGGGGGGTTTACCTAACGCTATTCGTCGCGCTCGTCAACCGTATTCGCAATGCCATCAACGAACAGAAGGCAGCCGCCGCTCGGGAAGGGGACCGCCCCCAACCCACTCCGGAGACTCCCAGCGCAAAACGAAAGAAGGTAGAACTCAACCGCGAGTTCTTCCAAAACCTATTCAAGTTGCTGAAGATCGTTATCCCAGGCGTGCGGAGCAAAGAGCTTCGGCTACTCGTCAGTCATACTTTCTTCCTCATCGTGAGAACATTGATAAGTTTGTATGTTGCCGAATTGGACGGGAAGTTGGTCAGCGCTCTGGTGCGGGGAAAAGGGAAGGACTTTTTGTTAGGAATTGTCTGGTGGATGGTGGTAGCGGTCCCGGCAACGTTTACGAATTCGATGTTGTCTTACCATCAGTGCAAACTGGCGTTGCAGTACCGGACCAGATTGACACAGCATATTCATTCAAAGTACCTGTCACAGATGACTTTCTACACTCTGGGAAATCTGGACGATCGCATAAAGAACGCGGATCAACTCATCACAGTTGACGTGTCGAAATTTTCGAACTCTCTAGCAGAGTTGTACTCCAACCTCGCGAAGCCGGTGCTCGATATGATGATTTATAATTACCAGTTGTCAAGGAACGTTGGTGGGGAGGGGCTGTTCGCTATGGCTTTACTAGTCCAGGTTTCCGCGAACGTTATGAGGGTGCTCACTCCGCCGTTTGGAAGATATGTCGCGGATGAAGCAAGGTTGGAAGGAGAATACAGGTTTAGTCATTCCAGATTAATAGACAGTTCTGAGGAGGTAGCGCTGTACGGTGGGCATGATGCCGAGAAGACTACGCTAGATAAAGGGTACTTCACATTGATCAAGCATGTGAATCACATCTTGCGAAGGCGGTTGTATCATGGGATGATGGAAGACTTTGTCATCAAATACTTCTGGGGAGCTTTGGGACTTATGCTTTGCTCTGTGCCGGTGTTCTTCAAGGTACCCGGTGCTAGAGGAAGTTCGTTGGGCGACCGCACCGAAAGTATGAAAACCTTGGGGCTCGATACGATCGAGTTTTGCTAATTTTTATAGGCTTCGTCACCAATCGCCGCTTGCTACTGTCTTCTTCGGATGCCTTTGGAAGAGTTATGTTCTCCTATAAGGAGATTACTGAACTGGCTGGTTATACCTCGCGAGTATCTACACTTCTGAATGTCATGAAAGATATTCAGAGCGGTCATTTTGAGAAAAAACTTGTTTCCTCCGCAGGTACCGAGGAGAATGCGGCCGTGCTCCGCGGACGTGGAAAGGTTACTACTGGTCCAGATATCGAGTTTACCAATGTTCCCATTGTCTCTCCTAATGGCGATGTCCTACTCAAGAAGCTATCATTCACAGTAAAGCCTAACGAACATCTCCTCATTGTCGGCCCCAATGGCTGTGGTAAGTCCTCGCTTTTCAGAATTATGGGAGGCCTCTGGCCTGTCTATGGCGGGACTGTTCGCAAGCCACCCAGCGAGGAAATCTTTTACATTCCCCAGAGACCATACCTTAGTCGTGGAACACTACGGCAGCAGATTATCTACCCTGATAGCAAACTTGAGCAGGTTCGTCGAGATGTGACAGATGAGGCTTTGTACGAAATTCTGCGGGTCGTTGAAATTGAGAACTTAGTTGAGAGAGAGGGTGGTTGGGAAGCTGAGAAGGAATGGCGTGACGCCTGGAGCGGCGGCATCCAGCAGCGTGTTGCCATGGCCAGATTGTTCTATCATGCACCTAAATAGTACTCCCTTCTCACCGGTTTAGCATCATGCAAAGCTAACCATTCATAGTGCCATCCTAGACGAATGCACCTCATCTCAAGACTTGGACACGGAGCGCATCATGTACGAGACCGCAAAGAGCCTAGGAATTACCCTCATTACCGTTAGTCACCGCAGAAGCCTATGGAAATATCACACCAATATTTTACAGTTCGATGGCCAGGGTGGGTACGTGTTTACTAAGCTGGATGCGGAGAAGAGGTTAAAACTTGAAGATGAGAGGGAGGAGATTGAAATACAACTTAGAGCTGTGCCGGATATTGAGAAGAGGATCGCAGAGTTGGAGGCCGTTGTTGCCGAGAGGGAATAGGACTGTACCATACATGGAGTGACTAGATTCAATTGGGTTGTATTTCAAGGTTTGGGTGTTGGCTGTACTTGTTGAGGTTATCGAAGTCATTGTTTCGGGGTTTCCTATTCGTCCCTTTCTTCTTCTTTCTCCTTGCATGCATCCATTACGGTACATGGAAGTATTATATCCATCTATTTTAGAAGGAGGGGCTAAGTGAGAGGCTCATATCAGGCCTGGATGAGCTGGCAGTGGGGTAAAGATCAACATTTTTGTTGGCAGATGTTGCTACTGAGGATAGTGAGTGGGTAGGGCAGGCAAGGCTAGAGTCCCATGTGGGGAGGGGGTGGTAATGTTATATGGGGAGGGCAGATTGAGTGTGGCTTCGAACCTTTATCCATGGGTGTAAAAATCTACCGGAAGTCTATATATGAGCCTACGATCCTCCTCCCTTACCTCTAGTTAATATCTCAGATTCGATAGATCAATATCTACTCTAGAGTCTCGGACGCGAAGTCGATTCCTTCTATAAACACCCCAGAATCGAGCTCACTTCCTACTTGTTCTCCTACCGGAAAAACGATTTTCCGTACCAACAACCGTTTCCTCCGACTCCCAAGAGAAAAATGTCATTCCAGCAACGAGTACCTCTCCGGCCCAATTACCTGGTCGGTCACATCTCATAGGCCCCCCAAGTTTTCCCAACTCCATAGATAGCGAATCCCGCGATGGAGCTCATCTGAAATCTATGAGATGAGCCTCATCTCTCTGGGAAATTCTGATGCTAGCACCGCCACAAAGCTCATCTCCCCATTGTACCGCCACAGTTCAACGGCTCTTAGGTTTGACTTACTCACTTCCTTTCAAACTGCCGCCTACACACCAATTGCTTCGTTGCACAGCTGGCTCGAATCAGAGACGACCACGCAAATTCATCTGCAACTGGGATTTTCTGCATCCGTCTGTCCTCCCCTCCTTCTCCCCCCTTCTTCCACTTGTCCTGTCACCCAAAGTTGTCAATTTCTGCCACGATGCTACACCCTCCCCTACCCTTTCTACCCATGTCCCTGCACCCCCCGCGATCTGACGTTAGGTCTTTTCCCCACCTCTTGGGTGACGTGGGTCTGCGCTATCCGGAGGCGTGCCTGCCTTGTGGGAAAGGGCTTGGATCGAAGAATTGAGGCTGATCCTGTTGACGCATTCACCCTTCGCAGGCACGCACCCCCACCGCTGTAATACGTGATATCGCAGTGCCGCCATCCTCATTGCAGATATCGTCCATTGTCCGCTTGTCTGGTCTGCTCCATTGCCAACGCATACCTCTAGTATCGTCACCACTACCACACCTTCCACCTCATTTCTCTTCCTGCTCGTTCCACTAGACATCGTTGCATTGGAGCCTTGCCGGGTGGACTTAGCTTTCCTTTCCCCTACGATCAATTCGAGGGTGTGAATGAACGGGCAACTGCTGTGTTGGCGTGCTCTGTTTGGTTCGAGACGGGAATTGAGGTGATAACGAGACTAGGCTTTCAGGAGGGTGGTGGGGAAGGGAATTGAGGGCTGGAGGGGGGGAAGGAAGGAGGAGGATACGGAGGAGGAGGAGGGAACGGTCCTTTATCTAGGCTAGGGGTTTCGCCCTTTACTTTCGTTTTTTCCCCTCAGCATCAATCGCACGCTCTCTGCCAACGCAAGCTTTCTATCTATCCATCGATCTATTTTCCATTCTATACTATCGATCCACGTAATATTCTGCAATGGCTTCAAGGCTTATCAAGGAGGACGCCCTCGTCAGGAAGGACCGATTCAAGCGTGCGGGTGCGTTGTCTTTCTGCCAACTCATTACCGATCCATTCTCCGTGCTAACGATCGAGGGTGAAACAGATGAGGCCCGTCAAACCCTTACGCAAGAGCTCCACACTCTCGGTGCATCCGTTGATATGGAGCTCCGTGAACGCATAACCAACATTCATTCCAATGCCAGTGCCCTTGAAAGTCAAAGTAAGACCTTAAGGAATCGCACCGCTGCCCTCGGGAAGACTACCCGTCAGTGGAGTGGCATGGCAGATGGAGCTAGAACCAAGTTGAAGGTTTGTTCTTATCCCTTCCTGTAAGCTCCCAGGACGGTTTGCTAACTTCTGTAGGAAATCGGGGACATTCAGAATTGGGCAGAAATGATCGAGCACGACCTCCTCCTTATTGAGGAAACCCTTAGAATCGTCCATGAGGATGAACTTGAGGATGATGATTCCTAAATTATTTCCTCTTTTACGACGCTTATGAGACTTAAAATTTTCGCAGCTTCCCCTGTACATTTTCGTTTTTCTTTGTTCTTTTTTCCTTTTTCTCTTCATACTCTATGAACGGGTGGTGGTGTGTTCTCTGTTTGTGGTTCCTATTTTACTCTGGAGTTGACGTTGGTATTTTCCTTTTCTGGGAAAGTACGTATTACTGCTCATTGGCTCGCTTGTTTGCTCTTCTCTCTCTCATGACACCTGGTGCATGCGTAGGTGAGTGGGTGTGCTGCTGTTTCAGATGTTTGCTGGCCCGTGATGGGCGGGATTACGGCAGGGTGGGACAGGCCGGGACAAGGGAGCGGAGCGGGAGGGAAATGTGGGGGAACAAATGGGGAGAGGGGGGGGGCTTTGTTAATAGGTTTTAAATATATTTTTAATTCCTTTTTCTCTAGTATGTGTTTGGGACTATTAAGATCGTATCATAGGCTGAGGAAGTTAGCAAATGGGATCTACCGATGCCTGATCTGTACGAAATGGGATGTAGCATTTTAATTGCTGTTTGTGATTCGTGCTATGCGGGATGGCCGCGTCGGATAACCAGCGTAGAGGATGGAAGGATGAGCGGAAGGGAAGGGGGGGGGGACGCGGGGAGAGTGGCTGGATGAGTATGCTACCTATTTTGTTTTGTATCTTCTCGTGATGTGGGTGGTATGTCAAGCCATATGCGTCAAATTCCCGTCTAATACTATCAGTGGGCTCCCCCACCTATCGCAATGAGTAGTAGAGGTACTGCCCTACTGGAGTGCTTGCTAAGTCCTAAGGGATATATATGCTTCTCGCAAACCCCTGCCTCGTTCCCATTTTTTCTGGCATCGTTACTTCACTCCATAATATTACTATATATTATGTACCCTCTCCAACACTTTAGCCTATGGCCTCTACTTCACCCTACTCTTTCCGTATAGGCCCTGCCCTTATGCTATAACACCTTTTGCGGACGCGACACAACTCGAAAAATATAAAAGACCACCCCCCCCCCTTTCTCTTTCTTAAGCATCACCACACCCGCTTCTATACCGCCTTCTACACCCACCTTATTCTACACCCACCTTACCCACGTAGGGCCACCCCCCAACGCCCTGGAGATTCGCATATTGCGGAAAATCCCTGCCCACGATGAAGTAGGACTCCACCTACTCCTACAGTACATCCTTCAGGAAAGGAAAAGCACATGTGGGACATTGTGAGGAGCTATAATTTTATACTGTAAGTGTTTTGCCCTAGCGTCGTTTCTGGTATTAATGTGGTTTTTAGAAATTTTTATACCTCACTCTTCCCAGACCTGCGTCTCGGTGCATCTAGCGAAGAGGCAGACACTCCGAGCAAGGCTCAGAGTGTGCCCACGCCATTAAGCGACAGTATACTGTAAGTGTTATCTCGCCCCCGCCAGCGTCGTTTCACGTATTAATGTGGTTCCCAGAGATTTTTATACCCCCCCCCCCAGACCCGCTTCTCGGTGCGTCCGGCAAAGAAGAAGACACTCCGAGCAAGGCTCAGAGTGCACCCACGCCATTAAGAGGCAATAAAGTCTTCCACTCCTACCGGGGTGTTCTTGACCAACAGTACCTCGCCCGCCCCGAAACAACCACTCGCCCCTTATTGAGTGCCTCGTGCTGGCATATCAATTCAAATGGGGGGTGGGTAGTGACTATACCCCCCGGTGAAGTAGGAAAAAGGCCTGGCGGGCGGGATGGATTCATTTCCGTCCTGCCCCCCGGCCTTTTCAACCTGTGGGTCTCGGTTAGTAGAGCACATCAAACGCACCCCACAACCCATTTTAGATGTCACGGTAGAGGAGAAGATTGAAGCTCTGGTGAAGAAATTTTGGACCGCGCTCGGTGCTTGTTTTCTTCAAGACGAAGGTAAATCCCCTCCCTTATTCGTTGCATGGGCTCTGTTAGTGCCGCGGCTAATAAGGCGATTATCGAATAGAGCACTACGCTATCTACACCCTCTACTAGTCTACTCCGCCATAATGGGATCCCCGAACAGCCACGTACCTTCACGGGATATCAAGGGGCAAAAAAAACAAAAGAAAAGCCCAGCAAAACGTAAAGCTAGCTGGGACCTCGAAAACCCAGACAGTACTGTCTGCCCGACACTACGAGTGAGCGGATGTGATTCTCACTATCACTCCATTCTGGGATTCCTACAATGACCGCTACGGCATTGCCCCACGCTCCGCAAGCAGTGCTTCTATGCATTAGTCTACCAAAGATAGAACTTTAGAGTCAATGCTCGACACAAACGCCAGCCCTCCCTCCCTCCCTGTCACAAACGTGTCCGAGCCATTCCAGCACCAAACTCACAAGTCTTGCCACATCTCTGCTTCGACTAGCTCATGGTTCACCGAAAAAACTACCGCAACGCCTCGAACGTACCCCCACAATACTATCCGCAAACCTAGAAACGACCAAAAACCAATTTAGAATAGATAGCGGCACACCCGAATCGCCTTCCTGGAAACTTCTTGTCTCCCCACCGGACAAAGTCTTGGCCACGGTGGCCAAGCGCCATGATCTGGTGGATTTGACAGGTCCCTGAACTCGGCTTTTGCATGGTTAAAGTTAACAATAGGAACGGCATTAGGGGTGACATGTACAACGCCTCCTGGCAAGGAGAGGGAGAAGGTACTCGAGTACTCGAGTACAGTGACCTCCCTGAATTAGGCTCTTAGGGGCGTCACGTGATAGCGCTATTTGCCACTAGCTAAATTGTGGGCTCGTGCAGCATTCAGCTTGACAGGGCAAATTATATGGTTTCTCCAGCAGGCGTCAGAGTTGGTGCGAACGATCACAAGTTCCCCGAAAGGATATGCAATTACTGGAATCACTAGTGTGCGTGCCGCGAGAAGTGAAGCCTGCTTTGTTTTCGGGGGAGGAAGGGGGGGGCGGGGCGCCCATAATCCGCATCAGCATTCTCCCGACCTATTCTCTGCTGGGGGCGGGGGTTAGGTTCGGTTGTGGTGGGTGGGTGGCCGGGCGCTCGTGGTGCCGGTAGAAGCCCATGCAGCGCCGGCAAACTAAGGCTCACTATCTGACTGGTTTTGGGTCCACTGGAAGCCAAAACTTCCCACCCCGCTCCACTTGGCATCACTTATCTTCAATGTCTCTAGTCCTGAGTCCTCCAGACAGAAGCCGCCCCACACCATCATCTCCTCCTTCAAGCGGAATTCGATTTAATGGGAAGGGGTAAATTCCCAAATCACGCCCAGAACAGTCCTTCATCCCTGCCCTATTCTGCTCGTCTTCATTCCCACCGCCACCACAAAAACAAAAAGGGCGACTCATGACCGATCCCTAGCGACCTGCTTTCCCTGTGTCAGTGTGGTTTCTCACGGAGCCCCGGAGGTATCTCTGAACCAACGGGGTGACCGCGGGGCGCTTGCTGTATACACAAATGCTCAGGTATCAGTGAGGTTGGGGGATGTCGCCGGCCATCCAGAACAAGGATATCGCTGTCCTACTCAGGGGGGACTCGCCCCTCTAGAGAGATCTCCAAGACTACGTTCTTAGGCCAAGAAGGGTAACCGCGGAGAGTAGCCCCCCCCGAGCCCGTTCGGAGGGATGAGATCTAAACAGATGTCGCCCACGCTTCACCAGCTGAAGTTTTACAAACAAGACTATCATCCAAGGGGAAGTCTTGTTAACCTACAGCCTTGCCACATCTTTCCCTCCCCTCCACAAAATGTCGAGGACGGACTCCTGCTAGGAAGCGTGGCTCGTGTCCTCCCACTGCCCACATGATCAGGCAACCAAGGGCACGCCAAACTCAAAGCACGTTCTGGACTATTTATCGTGTTCTTACCCGGCCTCGCGATAACACATATTTTGCTTCGCATATTTGGGGAGGGACATGCATCACCGGTTGGAAGTGATGGGGGGTGGATTCTCCGGATGAGCATCTTCCTCATGTCCAATCCGTGTTCTACTAGGAAGAGTGGGATCTGTTATCTTCTCTTTCTATGGTCTCTTGTGCGGACGTTTTGCGAATGACTACAGATGACGAAAACGCATTTCTAGTCTAGCATGCTTGGGATAGAAGGAGTGTGCCTTCTGGCGTCAGGATTCCCGTACAAAGGTAAGCAATGGGCGGGCAAAGCCGGGGCTGGAAGACATCCCCAACCCCTTTACCAAGTTGAAGGAGAAAGCGAAACAAGCTTGATGAGCATTTCTCAGGTTTTATAACAGCTGGAGAATTCCTCCTAGCTGCCTTAAGGTTCGCCATCCTCCTTCACTCCATATCACTCGCCAATATATTTCTCATCGCGCTAACCCACCCGCGCTAGACCGCTTGCCTCCTGATTCCTCAGCCCCCCCCGCGTACACACACACTCAGCGCTTCACCCACTACACTACTCGAGCACAGCAGCCTCTCGAAACCCCAGCATGTAGGTGGTATGCGAGGGGGAAGAGAGGGAAATGCCCGAGTCACCACCAACACATACCCCCGTCTCTAAAGCTGAGGAGACGAGGTATGAAATAAATTCGTTTATTGAGCTCCGTTGGCGCTAGCCGTGGCTATTAGGAGCTCCAAGGAATTTTCCTCGAGACTCTTGCATACTTTTCTTGGGTAACCACAGCAGATATCCCACCATAATCTCGAGAAAGCACACTGTAAAGCACAAGATCCGTATCGGTATGCAGAAACAGTGACGCATATTTCAGCACCCTTGCACCATCGCGTTCAACCAATACTCCGCAAACCCCCAATCTCACACTCACGGCATTTAAATTACAAAAGCCCCGCCAACATCGTCCAAGCTTTCCAAATTGCAATACAGCATCCCCAGCGGCAAAAGCTAAGGGAAGGCCCAATGAGCTGAGAGCGTAGACTCCTGAGACTAGGCGGAGACAGAATAGTAGGATGGGTGGATACTAGTGCGTAATTGGGGATCGGAGAAGATACGACGTTATTCTCTCATCTCATGGCTTTCTTTCCTAGGACGGCTGCTGCGTGTGGGCATATGTGAGGGCACGCCCTCAGCGCACTTCCAGCGGAATGGCCTTTAAGAACGGGTAGTAGGAAGAGGAGTAAGGTACACTGCCCTGTGCACCTTCTCTGGCAATGATCGTGTCCGGAAAGGAGGCATTACGAACTCTATCCAGTACATTCTGGTCCAGACTTTACCAAGCTCCGACTTCACACTTGCTCTAAGTTACAACCCGTCGACAAACTTTGTACAATACTTCATTCTTTCATGTGATCCTAGCTGGAAAGGCTAAAGGAGCCTCAGTATGCTGAGGAAATTGGGTTTTTACGACAAGGCATGGGGGGGGGGAAATGTAGGATGATCCGAATGTGGGATTGGGGGCTGGGGGGAGCACGACGTTATCCTCTCGCCTCATCACTCCCTCCTTTGGTGGCTCTTGGTGTCTGTGAGGGTGTGGATCTCACTGCACTGTTGGTGGAATGGTGGTAAAGACCACGATCGAAAAAGAGGTGCTACGAACCCTACCTCAGTCTGTTCTGATCCAAAATTCGCAAACTCTCGGCTTCACATCCGCATTAAGCCCTAGTCAGCCATAGACATGACCCAGCCGTACAAATCACAATGTCCGATACCCTTATAATGACATACCCCAAGAACTCGAACGATCGAACCATGTACCGGGCAGCACTAAGTTTCTTCGGGAAAAGGGTCGCTCTCCAAGACGGGTAAAAAAGATTATTATTTTTGCCAAACTCTGGGAGAAGGAGCTCTAACATCCTAGCACACGGTTAGAGTAAAGGCCCAATGTGCTGGAGATACCGGGCTCCCGGGCGGGGGGGTGAAAGCAAGCACTGATGCCGCACCCTTGGATGGCTGGAGGGATAGCAGATAGCACCTAGGTGGACACGATCGCGGTATTAGGAATCGGGAAGAGCACGACGTTATTCTCTTGCCCCGTCACATTCTTTCCCAACTCCTAGCGGCTGTGGTGTATGGCCCCCGGTGCACTGCCGGCGGACGTATTGATGTAGAAAGGGGAGGAAGTTTTAGGGTCCAGATACCTTCACTAGGAAGAATGGTGCACAAGGGAGGTCCTTTTCAAAGACCCGCACGCTCTCACCTTCTCGCCATCGGGGCTATCTGTCAAGCAGGTAGGTTTTCTATCAGATCAATATTTTGTTATAATTTCACTGACCGTGCAACGAACTCTAGACTCCATTGGATTCTTTCTATGCCCGCCAATTCCCCCCACCGAGTTACAACAAGGGAGAGTTATGCTCTTGCATAGAGCATCTCCCTACACAACCCCTCAAAGAGCGTTCGGTACCTATATTGGTCAAGGCCCGATAGCCGAGGGACAAATTCGTTACCCCGAACTATCCAATGAGTGGTCACGGCCCACCCAGACCGAGGCGTTGTGAAATGCCGGCTGCTGCCATCCTTTCATTCCTGGCCCCGTCGGCACTCATCTACGATACCCATTTATACTATCCGGGATGGCACTCGCTCACACAAACCCGCAGGCTGCTCCAGAAAGCGATTTGCAATCTGCGATACCAGCTAAGCATCCGAGGCAGAAAGTACTGTGAAGCATGGAACTGCGTTCATAGGCTCTTGTTGATAGCCTCACTTGTGTATTGTAGTTGTGGCCTGCGCTTTTTAAAGATAGATCAGGTGACTGTCAGGCATGTTCGTGGAAGAAAAGGCCTTCCCCCCTATGGAGATTAGAGCAAAAGGCGAAGACGACGAAGACGAAAACGAGATCCTCCTTGACCAAAAGGAAAACACGAACACGGGCGCAACGATAATTAATAGCTTCTTTTTCTCATTCTCTCTATCATTCGAACCTTGCGAACTTGTGCGAATACGCTCTGATCGTGGAGTTTGCCCGAGCAGGAGTTCCCGGCAGTGGTGTGGTGACTGCAGTTGACCCTGCAGACTCTGCACAAAGGAGCTGTAATGAGACTACAACGGATGTGGAAGCTGTGGCAGAGAATTTGGATGGCAATCGGGGAGGGCAATCCTCTGAAGGTGTAGGAAGACGCTGATTGCCCAGATTTCCTGTTGGTAACCACTACCAAATGAAGCCTATCTAGCAGCTCCTTTCCCTTCCCCTGACCGATACGGTCTTTCCAATACCAAAGCTGAATGGGGCGATTCTGAGAGGGTGGAAAATGCGCCCTGCGCCAGGACTTTGTAAAATTTTCAATAGATATTACGTCTACCCTTCGGCATCCCACGGGAACTCTAAGAGGGGTAACCGCAACGCTAGCGCACCTCCCTCCTATTTGAGTTCTTACGGTACCTACTCACTCTCCCCGCTACCCAGAAAGAACCCCATTGGATATTCATCACGGGGTATCACTCGGTAGATTGGGCAGTCTCACGCCTGAGCCTTTATACTCTAGTTCGAACAGTCGATGCCCGGGCACTCGATAGGGGACACTTACTTCGGTTGAGTGAGGCATCCATGCTGTGTCCCGCGGTGTCTATTTCGCTCGTGGGAGCCGCATGCCCACGCTTTTCCGATGAAACATTCTCATTTTCGACAGAGCTTAGATTTATTCTAATGTGTCTGCTGCCTTTTTATATATATGGGGATATTGGGGGACGCGATGCCTATATATATATCGGCTCTATCTCTGAGATTCCCCGCCGGTACACAGTCTTTTGCAGAAACGCTGTACGCCGCGCCCGGGTTCGCGCTTTGGTCAAGTTGTCCCGGAACCGCTTCGCTGTCTAAGCGGTGAGACGACTCCGAGCCTCCCCGGTAATAGCTCAAGGGCTAAGTTTGGCCACTGCGTCTAGTAGCCGGTTTCAGGAAGCGGGATGTGCAAGACGCCATTCTTGTTACCTCCTATCCTAGCTACTTCCAGCCTCTGTGGGTACGAGGGGAGCGTCTTTCACTCCTGCTAGTGGATATCAGGAATCTGGCATCTGGCGAAGGGAGGAAATTGGGAACCCCATACCCTCTTCTCTTTCAAGCCTGATGCAAACCTGCACCTATACGAAACTTTAATAAAAGGCATACCTACTTTTCTAGCCTAGGACGGGTGTCGGGCCCGAGCGAGAGAGTTAGGTCAGTTACGCCTCCCAAGAGCAGCTCTGCACTCCACTGCATATTTACTGACGGTTCAATATGGGACAGATTCTATACTTTCTTTCTTCGCCGGGCTTACCCCCTCAGGAGTACCACACCACACGGCCAACAATGATGACCTGGTGTTGTACTCGCTTCTCAGCACCTCCAGTCCACATTTCCGAAATTTTCGTAGCATCCAAGTATTGTGGCCGCGTAAGGCTTGGTCCCGGAATCCGTGATCTATTGTCCCTCCTGCTCCTAGCAATTATCACTATTGTGGCTCACTGTCGGATCTCTGTTGGGGGCGTTTTCTCTTGTGGTCCGCTATCCAGGCCGGAATGCGACCAACTGCCAGTGGGGTGTCCCCAAATGGCATGGGATAGAGGGACTGCAGTACTTCAAAGCCATAAACTACCTCCACACCTCCATGTCCCGCACATATCGGAGCCTCGGCTCGAACATCTGTGAGCGGGACGTGCGTACTAAGTAGTACCCAAGTGCCCCCCCCCCTCCGACGGCATAGGGCACCCCAGCCAATCACGCCCGTCCCGATGTCAGGGTAGCCAGAGATAAACCTCCTAGTATTAATATCAGGAAGAAGCGCAATACTCTCCTATCCCAGCTCAGTACCCCCTCAGTGGCTGCCCGTGCTGCACTAGGCTGGATTACGTTACGCGAATGTAACCCCTGGCCACCCCGGACGTCCAGAACAAGCACGTGTTATCACTCGCTCGTTGGCTAGCATGCTGCTCTGGAATATACACTTCTTATAACGCGACATAACTCAGGACGTCACTACGACCCTATTACAGAGCTTTTTAGTCCAGCTTCAGACATTCCACACCCCCAACGAGCCCATCCCCTGTTCTTCCCACCTAGGCTGCCTACCTAGCGTTGGTTTTAGCCGCTTGGAAACTAGCCTCTGGCAATCTGCGATTGAGTTGTGTGGTCCATTTAGCCCCGTGGGAAGATTCAACCGATGCGAGAATGCTGAGGGGTTGGTCGGGTAATCGGCTGGTATAGGAGGGAATTGGCAGACTCCCCAATCAAGGTCTCTCTCTCTCTCTCTCTCTCTCTTTCCCTTGTCGGACGCTACCAGCGGCCCGGCAACCAGGATGACCTATTTCCACCCCCCATGTTGCAAAATTCCCTGTGTCTCTTATTATCACCACCCCTTTGCTCAACATATCAAATCACAAGAACCGGAACAAGGATCGAGCCTTGAGTGAGCGAGCATTGCACTGTGCGGCAGTCATACGAGTGAGTGAGGGCGGTCACGTGCAGCGCGGTGTTGGAATTTGTGAGGTGCTGCAGTTGCGGCATGCTCCCACGATAGTTCCTTTGTTGTCCGGATAGTTTCTGGGAATGCGCTTTTTTCTTTAGGAGTGTTTTGGCTTTCGGGAAAGCATTTTGGCTGCGGGGATGCGCTTGAGTGTTGAATCGATGCATCCGCCGGAAAGCTGTAAGGGAAACGTGCAAGAGTCGGACGCATGAAGGCCATACGCCCAGAGGTTATGAATAGCGGGAGTTTATCTTTCTTTTGTTAGCACAGGAGTGAGCAAGGGGGAGGGGAGACATACGTGCAATAGCATGTGCATGTGTGGTGGCCCATGGAAGGATAGGAGGACTTTGTTGTGGTCATGTCTACTCCTGTCTTTACCGTTAGTTAGTTAGTTAGGGGGTGTTTGGCACAGCGACGTCTGAGTGGTACACCCACTCAAACGGCAGTTCCAGTAGGTTTCCCTCTCAAACTGTAGTTTGAGTGGGTTGGTGTGTCTGGTTGTGCTCCGTTTCCAAACCGTGGTTTCTGAAGTTTGGGAACTGCAGTTTGGGAACGATTTCTTGTAGCTCAACATTGAGTTAATAATAAACCTCATTTGTAGTACAAGTTTTGGTCACTATCATCATAATATTGAGTTCACTTGTTAGAAATTAACCTCTTCCACTGACTATTAGTTTTCTATTTTTTTTCGCCCAAACTTTCACAACTAATGTGATGTGTTTAGCAACACATACCACTCAAACTGCAGTTTGGGAAACCACTCAAACGTCGCTGTGCCAAACACCTCCCTTAGTTGCGACGTTGTTGGCGAAGAGAACTCCCCCGCTCTTGAGTTGTGCTACCGTTTACGTTGTTGTGTGAACTCTTAGCGTTTCGTTTCGTTTCGCTACCTCCGCCGTTCCACCGCCCTGTCGTCCACCTTCGCCATTGCGACCTATCTGTTCCTAAATACAGCACTAGTACAGCATCCTACACACAAATTATATCTCCAAACTACCTTTTGCATAATAAATTTCTTTCCACACCATACATAACTCACCACGAGGGGTGGGGTGGAGGGGGGAGTCGAACCAACATCTATCTATATATGCCGCCCCCAACTCCCCATTCTTGATCCTCCTCCCTCCATCCCTCCATCCCTCCATCCCTCCTTCCTGGCTAACTAACCCAATGATACCCCCTATAGCTAAACCATCCCCGCCGACTAACTCGGGCATGACATTATCCCCCCTCCACCCACGGAATAATGCCCACATACTGTACAGTATCTTGTGTAAGTATACCCTTTTTTCTCCTTCGCTACCACTCAAAGTTAAGAAATGACGATCAGAGATGGGGAAATGGATTATACTCTAAGTAATGAAGGAAGGAAGGAAGGAAGGTATTATATCATGAGTATCGCAAGTCCCAACAGAACGATAAAAATTCGATCGATGCAATGCCGGTAACCAACTGTATAAGTTACGCCCCGACTCGATTTGGAAAAGCAAAAATCGGTCGCTTTACTACTACCCGGGTAAATAACAACTATGATAATATTATGCAATCAATAAAACTCCACCACAAAGCGCCCGGGCCCCCCCAACACACAAAACAATAACGAGTGATATACCATGCACAAGCCACCCCAAGCCCATACTCTTCCTTCCCTCTCACAATAATTACATGGCGACAAAAACAAACGAGCAAAACAGACTCCCGTCGTCAAAGCTATATACCGGTACTACGGTACCCCCCAGCAGCGACGCTAACACAACCCGTCCAGAAAGGGACTTGCCAAGTGAGAGAGGAGAGAGAGAGAGAGAGAGAGAGAGAGAGAGAGATGACGCGGTGCTATTCGATAGGATGGGATAACGATAGCATATTATGCTCCGTCGACGCGACGGATCGAATTCAGGTCACAATCCGATGGGTTGGTTGGTGTGATCTGACAGGTCGGTAGGGTGCTGTACTTGTACCGGGGTTGGGCAGGATGATACAGTAACCAAGTTGCGGTTCCGGGGACGGGGTACGGGAGGGAGGGAAGGGAGGCTGGGCTACTTGTCCCAGGCCATAAGTACCCGAAAACAGGGATTAAAAAAATATATGGCAAAACATCCGTGCATGTCTGTGCCCCCATACAAATGATCCCCCTTCATTTTCGGGTACTTATGGCCTGGGACAAGTACGGCACTCGTACGAGTACAGCAGGATATCGTAGGCTAGGCCAGGCTTGGCTGGCGGTCAGCCGAGTGGTGCAAAAGACATTGAGATTTACGCGAGCCGGGGATTGTCTTTGTCTTATTCGGCACATGCCGGAGGAGCACGGCATGGGATGGTATGAGGCGGCGCAGTCGCAATCAGGTAAGATAAGATTGATATTCTAATTGGTATAATCTACGCTTGCAATAACGATACAAGAAACACCCACATGACAAAAAAAACCAGTCTTCGACAAACTCCGATCCGGTATATAAACAAACACGCCAAGCAGTATAAGGAAAGGATCAAGTTTGCCGGCAGTAATCCCTTCCTCTATCAACCTGCCATTGGCAAAGATACATTTCCAGCCACAAGCTAATAAAACCCGCAATACAAATGCCGCCGGAATCGCTCACTGTGGTGGCCCCCAACGAGAATTCGCGCTCATCTTCGGGCGTGTTGTCAGTTATCTCCGCAAATGTATTCACATAGACCAGTCCACCAAGCAGTCCTTCCCAGAATACGACCACAAAGATTATCCAAATGTTTGGAAGAAAGTTGTATTGGGAATGAAGTACCAGGAGCACCAAGTTGGCCACTTGCAGCAAGGCCGGTAGGTAGAGCCCATGGACACGGACAAAGGGAGTTGAAGAGCGTGAAATGAAAACACCAGTCTGGTAGATTGTGCTGTACGTGGGATATGCGTCGCGATAATTCTCAAAGGGCATAGAGGCTAGTGGGAATAGAAGCGTTGGGGTAACACCTTGATTGATGGTATATTCGGCAATGTAGACCAGGAGTAATGGAAGCATGCTATGATGGGATTAGAAACTAGGTTATTCATGCAAAAGAGATCAGCGTACTAGGGAAAAAACAAATGCCGTATCCTTCTAAAGTTTGCCCGAAAGCCCCTCCATGCAACATCAACCTGACCGGCAAATGTCTTTTCGCCGGCTGCATAGCCGACGCTGACCGCGGGGAATGCGTGTCCACTGGCAGAGCGCCCCGAAGGTGCTAGCAACCCACCGGTTGCGCCATCGTCTTCAAGGTCTGGATCAATGATCTCATCGCCGTCCCTCAAGGGTTCATAACCATTCCCTCCCCGTAAAGGACCCAGGGGTAGGATTCCGAAAAAGGCGACGAGCATTATAGCTGGCAAAAAGCCAAACACCATCAAACTCCCCCTGGCGCTGAACCCGGTCCAACTGGTAGCAAACACATAAAGCCCTGCTCCGACAAGTCCTGCTCCCCCGGTTCCCGACGACCAGAAGGGCAAGGCAAAGGCTCCGTAGAAGTGGGTCATACTCAGGAAGGACAACTCACCCAAACCCGAGGACACGGAGGCCAGCACTACGCCGAACAAACGCGCTGGCAGGGTGTCGGCCCAGGCCACCAGCTGCATGCCGATGAAGGATAATGCCACCAATATCAGAATTCTCATGCGGTAAGAGATGAGGTGAACAAAGTATGGAGCTGCAAGCTTTGTCAAGAAAGAGGGGAGGGCGTCGGCGAGGAGAACTATAGCCTTTGGCAGGGTTGAACCGACGAGGTCGAGGGCTGCGGATAAAATGATTACGTAGAGGACATTGTTGATAAGGCCTGAAAGGGGGTCAGAAAGGTTAGTTGGATCAATCAGACGAGGGGTAAGGAGAGAGAAATGGTTCGCTGGAGGCCAGACCAAATATCCAAAAAGCAGCACAGATTCGTGGGTCAGCACCGACGAAGGCAGCCTTAAAGCGAGCCTTGTAGACGGCGAGACTGGACGAAGGGGTACCGGGGAGAGGCAGGCGGATGGAAGGTAAGGGTGATTGACGGCGAGGGGTTGTGGCATTCGCTGGAGGTAAATCATCCATCGCTAGAGACGAGCGTGGGGACGGGGCAAGTGCTTAGAGAACACTATAGGAAGCAAGCTGTTTGTTTGTCGGCTGAGTGGTCGGGTTGTCGTGGTGGTGGTGATAACGATGACGACGGCTATAAGCGTGTGGTGCCTCACCGCTCGCGACACGATGATAATGACGACAGTTAAAAGGGCCAGCAAGCCAAGCAGCTACTATACCATAGGAAGAGGGAAGGAAGGGGGGGAAAAAGAAAAAAGACCGCTACCCCGCCCAAACAAAATCACGGCGATACAAAGAAGGCGTGCAGTGCACCAAGTTCCCAGGTGTAGGGATAAAATAAAGCAACGGTAAAGAAAGGAAAGGGAAAAGTCAGTTGCCTGCGATAAACAACGGTGGATATCTCTATATACAGTAGGGGCAGATGCTCCTGTAGCAGGAAGCGATAAGTTATCGTCAGCAGGCAGCCGCGATCCAAACAAGGCGAGCGAGTGAGGGAGAGTGACAGGGCTGGATAGTGTGATGCACCGGTGACTTGGTTGTCGTGTGTGTGGCGGATGGCAGTGGATGCTAGTGGGTGGTAGTGGTCGTGGGGGTGATGGGATCTGGCGATGGTAACGGTGTCCGGCCCACGAAAAACGAGGGAGGAAGGGGAAGGGGGGGGGAAAGAGAGGGAAGAGAGAAGAGAGGTGGAAAAAGTTGGGTACAGGAGGGTAAAGTTACTCGAGCACTCTCCAGTGGCAGAATGGGTATGCCAGAGTGAGAATTCCCATGCAGCTGCAGTGAGCTCTCCTCATCGATGCAACCAGTCAGGGAACCCGTCCTGCTCTTCTCTCGCGATACCGGTATGGGCTGCGCAGGTGAAGATCGACTGGATAGGGAAGCGTCTTGGAGATGCTCGAATGGGACGGATGTGGGCGTGATGATTGGTGTGGGATCAGTGACTGTGGTGGTGGGTTGGGTGAGAATTGTGTGTTATGTGTGTTATGATACAATATATCTTGTGATATCGATCCATATTGTGGGTGACTCCGTGACAAGGGGGGGGGAAGTTGTGTGTGTGAGAGTTTATTTTGGTGTGGGGTCGCCCCAAAAACCGTTTGCTCGAGAGGGGTGTGTGAGTGAAGTGACGAGTGACGCCGCTGTACTCGTACCGTGGTCAACTGGTGGAGTGAGTGCGTTATGACATTTTTCCCTGAGAAAAGCCAATCACATCAACCCAATCCTTCCCCCGTCCCCCAGGTGCATTGAACAGGGACTCCCCGCGACAACTCCCTCTTCGGGGAAAAATGCACCTACAGGGGTCCACCAGTCCGTTTGCATTATTATTATTTTTCCTTCCAATTTTATCTCCTCTCCCTCCCATTGGCAAGGCTTTTGGGAATGGGAAGGGAAAAGAGAGAAGGGGAAAAAGAAAAAATAAATAAAGATACGGCCGCAGGCGACCAAGCCGAGCGAAAAAGGCAGAAGGGGAGCGTCCATACATGATACGTCCGATAGAGTGGAGTGAGTACGGTAGCGTACGGCAATAGAGTTTAGTGCGACATACCCGTGCACTCGCATGTCCATCCATACCTACCTGCCGCAATCCTAAATGATACCAGAGCGGAGGGAAAGGGCTGTAGAAGGGCGTCAATCCGTGGGCGGCCTTCCCTTCCCATAACCGTGGCCCGTTCCTCTGCTTTCGCCTTCTCCAGCTGTCACCGATGAGGGTGACGATTGTACCCGTCACCGCAACCCAGAGTCCCGCATCCCCCAACTTTTTGATCCCGTTCCTGTGCCATTGCACCTCTGATACCCAACCCATCCATCCCATCTCCTCCCCTCAAGCTTTGCTCCCTTGTATAATACGGGTGCTGCACAGTGTTGGGTCTTTCGATTAGCAGGCACTCTTGCCTGACCGCCTCGGCACAAGTACTGGTACCGTACTGGTATTATACGGTGCACCACATGTTGAATGCCTGTCACTCTTCTTGCTTTGCCTGGTTTGTGAGTAGCGTACCGGTCCTGTCCTATATGGAGTACGGTAGCTGTCCGGGATCTATGCTGGAGGCAGATAGGTAGACTAGGTTCGTCGCTCGGTGGTGGCACACACCCCCTCGTACAGAATCCCTCCACATCCGTTCCCTCACATTCGCATGCTCGCACCCTGTTCGCTGCTCACTTCTCGCTGCCCACTGCACCTTTTTTCTCATCCATCACTCGCCCTGCATCCCAGCCAGCTCAGACACCACCACCACCATCACCACCACCATCACCACCACCAGCACCACTTGCCAGTCCTCTCCACTGCCCATTATTCATTCACTCCGACCCTTCTCACAACACTTACCACTTCCCAATACAACTACGACTCACTTGCCATTGCCGCTTCCTTTGCCCCCCCCCATCTTCTCTCATCTTGTGCCGGTGTCACGTCTGCATCTACTTGCTTCTGTTGGGTCCGTCTTGCATCCGCTCTCGTCCCAGGGCCCCCCCTCGTTTTGCTGCTCTTTTTTTGATTTTTTTGTTGCCTTTTCTTCCCGGCTCCCACTCCGCTTTTCTTTTTCCCGCTGTCCGCACCTATTTTGGTGCCTCCGTGTGGTGGGTGGCAGTTGGTGCGTGTCGGTGTCTGGATCGGTGTGGTTCCTTCTCACTCAAGCCTTCCTTCCTTCCTTCCTTCCTTCCTTCCTTCCTCCCTCCGTCTCCCCTACAACCCTTTCTGCCCTTCTCCCCTTCGGCTACCGCGAGAGTCTCCTCAGTCCTTCTCTCACTCCCCCATATTTTATCCTTTCTTTGGGGAATCTGTTATCGTGTTGGTTGTTGTCGTCATCATTTCTGCCCTCTGCTGTAGGTCTTTCGTCACTGAATTCGTTTGTCTCCCTCCTGGCCCGGCCCGGCCCCATCTTCGCCAATGGAACATCGCCATCCTGGGCTTGGCCCTCCTCCGGTCGGCATTCCTTCTCGCGCTCCTCCTCCACCCCCTCAGGGCCGTGCAGAAATGGACCGTGAACATACTCTGCCACAAGCCTCAGGGAAGCGGTCACGAATGGACACTCGCACTCCTCCCGTGAGCGATCTCTACTCACATCCTCACCACACTCAACGCCCCCACCCACACTCGCACTATCACCACCCTCAACAAATGGTTCACCCAGGCATTCCGCCCTCACGACAACCTTACAAGGATGTTCCAAGGTCCCCCGAGATGGAGAGGATTAGTGGACCTGGAACCTTTAGACAACCGCCCCCTCCTCCTCCTCCTCCTCCACCTCCCCATCCTCATCCGGCCCAACAACCTCAGCGGCATGGTCAGTAACTAAATTTCTCTCAGCCCAGTCACATTTAGATTTTTCCCACCCGATTTCCTCTTTCTCGGTTCTGTCCCGTTTCTGCGACTTATTTGCTTTTGCCCCCTTCTTCTCTGTTCCTCGTGTTTTTTGTTTTGTGCTTTTTTTTGGGGGTTACACAACGAGTACTTGCTCGTCATTGCTAGCCCTCGTGCTTTTTTTCCCTTTGACTTTTTTCCCGCTGCCTAGTTTCGGAAGCATCACAACAACAGCAATTATTGGATTTAGTGAAACTGGATGCTTACTATTGGTCTCGCGACAGAATCCGTACCCCAGAACGGTTCAATTAATCCTACATCAAGTCGCGGTTCACCCTTTCTCCCTCCAAATCGAACATCTACTCCTGAAGCCCATCAGAGAATTCCTAGTGGGCATAATTCGCCGCGCATGTACCGAGGTTGGTTACTATGATCACTTCTCCACTCTTGGTTTGGCATCGCTTCCATCCCCGAGCCCTTCCCTTTTCCTTTTCCGCACACTAAATTGTGAAT
>Ga0307513_10000510_pt1 | contig 55975 bp, 54 predicted proteins | sample 15_EM_MG_FD_202174 | JGI IMG/M metagenome (GOLD analysis project Ga0307513, IMG submission 202174) | Populus trichocarpa ectomycorrhiza microbial communities from riparian zone in the Pacific Northwest, United States - 15_EM | ecosystem: Host-associated > Plants > Roots > Unclassified | place... | reverse complement strand
ACAAAGACGGCCGTCCTGAGGTTTCCAGGACGGGTGTGGACCGCATTTTGCCGTCCCGTCCGGTCCAGGGCTCTTGGCAGTCCCCCCGTCGGGCCCTACGGGGGCCCCGGACCGTTGAGAACACTGGTGCCTACAGGGCCGATGGGGCGCTTGGGGGCACTGAAGAAGCCCCACTAAGAATACGGTCAGGAGGGAGTGAAAACCAAGAGCCGGGATGCCGCTGGCTCCTCCCCTAGAGGAGCCAGACCAAGAGCAGCAGGTGCAGGAGGCACAAAATAGAGAGGAAGAGCTACAGGTTACTGAGGAAGAACATGTAGAAGCCATAAGTGTTCTTTTTGGCAATTCTTGTGAGACTTCTGATCTCGGATACGGCCACTTGGGCCATGACCTGTTCAGAGCAGGCAACTGGGTTTGTTAGGAAGGGAGTCGTGCGATTTTGAAAGTGCCTGCATGTGTTTCGTCTGGGCGAGGGTGATTAGTATAAAAAGATTACGGATTTCCTGGTCTACGATCTTTTCAGCCCTTCCTTTTCTTTTTCTTTCCCTTTCTCGTTGCTCCAAACCTCTTTTCCTCAATTTTTGTACAAATGTCCCTCTCTCATTCACGCTCTCTTTCTGTCGGAAGTAGAGATCGTGGTTGTGTTCTATCGTTGTTCTATCGAGGAGAGAAGCGGAACAAGTCTCGGGAAACAGGAAGGAAAGTTGTGATGAGAGAAGATAACGCGGCAATAGGCAAACGAGTTTACATTCAACCATAGTTTCCAACACTTTCCTTTGTTAGCCTAGGAGTGAGCAAGGGGAAGGGAAAACTTACATGGAATAGTATGGGCATGTGTGGTGGTCCATGGGAGGATAGGAGGATGTTGTGCTGTGGTTATATCTACTCCTGTCTTTACCGTTAGTTAGCATTTTTTGTTGAGAGAGATGTCGTTTAATGAGGGGAACTTCCCTGCTCCTGAATTGTGCGATCGTTTTCGTGATAACTTGGCGTTTCGCAGTCGCCGTCTCGTTTCGTTGTTGTCGCCGTCGATCAATATCTAAAAAGGTCACAAATATTCGCAAATATCTTCAGATATCTGTAGGCATTTTCAGATATCTGCGGGTATCTTCAAATATCTGCAGTTGTCAGCCATCCGTTAACAAAATATTGAATAGTCATATGGAATATACCGAAAACCTACCAGAAACAATGTCGACCTTGCACCTGTTAGATGTCAGAACAGTTCTTGTATCCCCCAAGTGCGCCCGAGTAGCTCGCGGGTTCGGTACTGGAAGCATTTCCCATTGCTCGAGGTGGATTGTCTTTGTGGATGGCGAAACTGTGATGAGCATAACCACTTGGGCTTGTCAGTTGGAGTTGGCGAGGCACCATGGAGCATCGCCCCTCAGTCTCTTGAGTGATTCCGAAACTCCACATTCAATAAAAACAGTGAGCCAATCCTTTATGTGGGGACGCAGTGCCCATGGTTTGAATCCGCCATCTGCCTCTTTTTTATTTGCTTTCCCTTAATATCTGCTGCGGCCAACACTAGTAAGCTCATCCGCCGGCTCGTAATTCATGACGACAAGCTTCCTAACCAAATTGGTAGAAAACAGTTGGCAAACAAACACGTGAAATGATCCGAGAATGCCTTTGAAGAGCTACCTTCCGTGGTGGTAGAGGTAGTAGGGGAGTGGTTCTTGGTTAGTTGTGTAGAAAAAATATAATTCGTATTCTGAAGTTTTTGTTAGCGTAGCGGTGAAAATCGGGAGGGTGGTACTGTCCCCCGGGAGAATCTCTTATTAGACACCAAAGGAGTAAGAAACACCTCCGTTGAAATCTACCAGCAACTCGGGAAGAGACACACTACCCACTCAGTAAAATCCCAAAATCGGGCTTCTAGTAGGATAAATATTAGTTCCCGGGTTGACCTTTCATGAAATACCTAGCTGGCGCAGTGGTTAACACTCCTGTCGCAATAGCGGGAGCTCAGGAGTTCGATCCATGCTGACAATCAGTTATTATTGAACGATCCGTCATGTAGGGCAGGAAAACTGAGAATTCCTCAAATCCTGCCCTATGGGAACTGGGAGATTGAAGAACTTAGCCCTCATCAATAGGGCTGTGGGGTTTAACAATCCTGCTACGAGGTGGTAGAATCCGACTCTAGACCTTAAAGGTTGGCGATCGGCGGGTAGCAGAAGCGAATGGGAGGGGGGCTGGCAAAGAAAGAAATATGAAAAAAATGTAAATAAAAAAAAATAAAAAAAAATAAAAAAAAATTACTTCTTTTACCTTGGGAAGGCAGCTGTTGCCCCCCCCCCCTATTTATTGCCTTGTATACATAGCTTTTTTTCTTAGTAAAGCGAGGTAGTACTAGTTATGATACACTACACTATATGCGAAGCGTCTAGAGCGTGTATTAGATCATACCACCTCCCCCCCTTCAAAAAGTGGGCGGGTGGCGAATACCATCTCATCTCAACATCCTCAAATCCCAACGCACTTAGATTACTAAAACTAACCAAGAGGGAGGTCCGGGGCACCGCAACCTAGCTATGGTGTCCCAAGTCGCATACCAGTATTACAGCCCGAAATCCCACTTATACATGAGAGCCCGACGATATGATACTTCCCGACCATTAACTCAACAAACAGCAGCCCTACCGTAACCCGGCCTTTATGAAAATTCTTACTATGATATTCTTTACAACACCCGTGCGATGGGAAGAAAGAAAAGAGATTCCGTTCCCGAATGGTGGTTTCAAAGTCTGCATGTCGATCACTGGCTTAATAACTACCCAGCCAACGAATCTCTACTCTACAGTCAATCCGCTACCGTATGCTACATTGTTATTCTACTTCACGTAGCTAAGTAACTGTGGATGTTGTCGGTGAGATGTGGGATGCATAGGTCGTCACTCGTGCTATTTCGTTTTGGGGTGGCCTGTTTGGTTATAGTTGTAGCCCTACAAGTCATGGAAGCGTGCGTGGGGGGCGGCGGGAGTGAGGATGGGGAAATGGTGTGGGCAGGTAGGTAGGTAGGCTTCGGTGTCGAATGGGTTTAATTGGCGAGATTGTTCTTTTGATGCAGTGCAGTGTGGAGTGGGGTCACGGTATAGTAGGTACAATCGCATGACGGACTGGTCGGTGGGAATAAAGCACTACTTCGCTCAAGCAAACAACCAAAGAAGAAAGAACGGGCAAAAGGGGACCGTGGTTGACTTCACCCAGATAGGGAGGATGATTAAAAAATAAATATAAAAAGAATACAATTGCCGTGGAACTCCAACCTACTTCCGCCCCTTAAACATTCTGACAACCACCCTCCACCCCCCAAGAAAGCACCAGGTGCTGAAAAATACGACACCAAAATTAAACACAATATACGCCCATAGGATGCCAAAGTCACGCCAGTGGTATTGGTATTCGACATGGAAACTCGCCGCCTAAATGATTAATGCATGCATCCATCATTAGCCCCCCTCCCCCATCCCACAAGTAAGAAGGGGAAAAAAAACTTACGAACTCATCCCCGTCCTTGTATTGACAAAATTTACACACGTCATTCTCCTGCTCGACGTAGCCGCCCAAGCGCTGCACGAAAGGAAGGGTGTATTCGGTACAGTTAGCGACGTTGGGTGGTAGGTTGAATCTCGCGAATTCATTCTTGCCGCAGCGCACTGGGACGTCGTGCACTAGCACGCTCAAAAATCCGGAAACCAAGTATTTGAAGGGCGAAATCCAATACACAAAGCGCCAGAACTTTGGAATCCCAGCGTAGGGCACGACGACACCGCAGAACGCCACGACGAATAGGAAGAAGATGGGTACGAGCAGCGACGCCAGTAGCTCGTTCGGAGAGAACGCTGCAATGGCCTGGCCGAAGGAAACGTAGTAGAGCTCGAACATTAACATTAGGAAATAGGTATACCCGACCGTGAACGAGTCCCTGGGAAAGCCGATGGGGTAGTACCACGCTACAAAGTACAACGTCCCCGCCACGATACTGTAGGGGATTTCTACCAGGATGGCACCAATGACGAAAGCGCTCCAGTGGTATATCTTGCTCGCATTCTCACGCGCCTGGAAGAGATTGCGGAAGTGAAGGAACCTGGGCTGAAGTTGTTGGATCAGAGGTGGGCAGATGGTCAGCGTCAAAAAGATGCTGAAGAAGCGGGACTGCATGTCGATGCTCGTGTGTGCCAATTTGTAGAAGGTGAAGCTGTTGAACAGGCCTGTGAAGATGTGCAGGGCGAATTTGCCGATTGTGTATTCGGGGGTGCGCCAGTAGCTTACGAATGTCCGCTTCACCACCGCGCGGACTTGGGCGTGCCAGGGCATGGCAAATTCACGGCTGTCGGCTATTTGGTTTTCTGAGGTCTGGGAGAGGCGGGCGGTTATTTGTTGGTTGATCTCTTGGACACGGTTGGTGTGGTTTGCCGAGTTTAACCAGACTTCGGCCCAGTCTTTGTCTTTGCGGTTGGGGTCCCCGGCACCGATCGCCTCCAACATGTACTCAGCCGGGTTCTTGTCCCTGGGGCAGCGTGGGGCGCCGTTTGATTCAAAGTATTTTATCATCGTATGCGAGTCGTTTCCAAGTGGCCCGTGGTAGACCACCCGACCCCCGCTTTTCAGGAGGATGAGGTCGTCAAAGTGCTCGAAGAGGACAGCGCTGGGTTGATGGATAGTGCAAAGAATGGCTTGGCCAGAGTCGGCGAGTTTACGGAGGAAGCGGACGACATTGAAAGCAGCGTTAGAATCCAGTCCTGATGTGGGCTATTCGGAATTGCGTGAGCAAAGTCTACCGAGTGATGGGTTGTGAAGTGCTTACCTCGTCGAGGAACATTAACAACTCTGGCTTACTCGCCAATTCGACACCGATGGTCAAACGCTTCCTCTGTTCTTGATTCAGTCCGTTCCCTTGACTACCAACGGTAGCGCCGGCAATGTCTTCCATCTCCAATAGCTTTATAATAGTCTCAACATATTCATACTTCTCTTCGAGCGGAACTTCCTTCGGCTGCCTTAACAAAGCCGAAAACCTGAGCGCCTCCTTAACAGTAGCCGTAGACTCATGCACGTCCTGCTGCTCCGCAAATCCGGTGGCACGCTGAAAAGACTTCGGGAGCGGCCTCCCGTCAACCAAGAAGTCGCCCGTAACCTTTCCGAAACTGATCCGCTGAGCAAGGGTATTCAGGAGTGTTGTCTTCCCAGCGCCAGATTCACCCATCAACGCCGTTAGTTTACCAGGTCTGACATATCCACTCACGTCATTCAACAACGTTTTATGCCCTCCCTTGACTGGGATAGTATAAGTCACGCCCTGCCATGTAAAGACAGATTCATTTCTAGCGACACCGTCGGTAGTCTCTTCGGGATTATGCTCATCACTAATGACGGCCGGATCCTTTTCACTAGCCTCGACATCCTTCTTCTCCATCGCCCTCCGAACCCCCGTCGGTGCCTGTCCCCTTTTAAATACGGTCACAGAAGCACCGCCGCTATTCGGCTTCTTAAGCTCAAGTCCTATCGCTGTCATGATAGCAAAGAACATCCAGAACGCAATGATAATCCCGACATTTCGCCAAAGGTGCGACCGGGAGTAAGAAAATTGCGTGTGGATATAATCCTCTCCACGGACGACCGTGGCCCCAAGCTGACTTCCCTGCATCGCACACGACTGATACCGCGGATCCACGCCCGGAAATACGGGAACTAACATTGGGGGGACGCACTGCATATTGAGATTATAAAACTCATTCGCCATGAGAGCTTCGAAACCGTATTGGATCGGGTTTATCCAGCGGAGCCAAGAGAACCAGGGGTGCATTGACGAGGGAGGGATTAGATAGCCGGCGTAGACTATAAGTGCCTGAATGGCGACACCTGTAATGCGGGTTGCCACGTCGAGACTCGCGGAGAAGGCGCCGATCATGCGGAAGAAGGAGTACATGTTGGCCGTTATGATGAATGTAATTAGGAGACTTATGAAGAATTGGGACGCCGTGCGTTGGAGGCCTAGATACGTTAACAATGTGGCGATATTTATGTGAGGGCCTGAAGAAGCATACCGGACATGAAATACACAACTATGTTCCAGATAAAAACCTGAATGAAGCATAATGGCAGGTCTACGACGAGTAAAGCGATGGCGTAGGCTGAGGGACGGTAAAACGAGCTGCGCCCAACTATCAGCATCACCTGCTCTCACCCTACCGCACGAAGTCGCCGGGAGACACTGACAAACTCTTATGCTTCAACAGAATAGGCACGGAACTAAAAGCAGCCGTAAGTTCCGCAAGTGCAAGCAAAGCATTAAACAGCAAAGTGAAAAACAATATACCGCCACGGGGAAACGCCCCGTTCGAATCCTGCGGTAGGTTGTAGAACAAGCTGCCAACGATCAAACTCTGGAACAAAATACCCCCCCACTTACCATACAGACTCACAGGGTCGCCAGTCATGACCAAGAATTGGCGCTTCGTGCATGCATATACTTGGCCGTGGAAGGGGATAGCATAGTTCTTCGTTCTGGCCCTTTCGGTGGCCTGGCGTCGGCGCTCTTCCTGTTGTGCCGCCACGATGCTTTCGAATTCCGCAATGTCCTTCTGCGTGGCGGCGGCGATTTCGGATTGTTGGTAGGCCCGCTCTAATTCTTCTGCGTTGCGGGGAACCCGGTTTTCCCAGCCTTGCTTTACCTGTCGCTCGTGCCTGTCTGTAACACTAGTCAAAAAGTCCGCCGTAGTCCAGCGAGACGGACACACGAAGCCCAGCCCTTCAAAGTACGCCTTTGCATCCTCTGTAGAACCGAAGTATGCACACCGCCCTTCGTCGATCAACAGCACTTTGTCAAAAAGCTCGTAAAGGCTCTCGCCAGCCTGGTAGAGTGCTACGAGTGTGGAAATGTTCGCCATGTTGCTGAGTGTACGGAGAGACCCAACATACTCAATTGCGGTGCTCGCGTCGAGGCCCTTTGTAGAATTATCCCAGCATTGGACGGATGCTTTTGTGATCATTGCTTCGGCGATGGAGACACGTTTCTTCTCACCCCCGGAGACACCACGGACGATATCACCGCCGACTTTGGTATCCAATGTATGCTCGATCCAAAATAGCTTGCTGACCACGCGGAGGAATTCCTTCACGTAGTCCTTTCGAGACTCTCCTTCGCGTCGGGAGTCCTTGCCTGGAGTGCGGGTTTCGAGGGCGAATTTCAGGGTGTCTTTGACTGTTAGGGTTTCATAGTGAAGATCTGGGCAACATGAGTTAGTGGCATGTAGAATGTGTCCAAGATGGGGGGGGACTCACCATCTTCGGGATTGTACAAAACCTCCCCACGATACTTCTTCCTCATAGTCTTGTAGTCCGTCCCACCGTACGTTACGTCCCCATTAACCTCTACATATCCGCTCCTCTGATTCCCAATAACTTTCAAAAACGTTGAGCAACCTACCACACCAATTAGCCGCCCACCCAGCAAGAAGCCGCATCACGAAGTACAACTCACCACTCCCAGGCCTTCCCAAAACCAAGCACATCTCACCAGGCCTCACGCACCCCGAGAACCCATGAATCAGCGTCCTAACTGCATCCCCATTGCTCCTGAATTTCTTCCCTCCGGGGAAAAGCCCTCTGATCGCCCTCAACGGCCCGAGAAAGAAATCCCCATTCGTAGGCTGGAGAGCAGCTCCAAGACCCTGTCCCTTGACAACAACATCCTTAAACACAACCCCCAAATGCTGCTCCCCTTGGCTCTCCTGCTGCCTAGACTTGCCGAAGATGGAGGACAGCAAGGCTTCGATCTCAGCGTTAGCTTCGGCGCCGTGATCTTCGATCACGGACGAGAAATTGGTTTTGCGCCGGGAGAGGATACGGATTATTTCATCCTCGTTGAGCTGTGAGGCTCTTCGTGTTAGGTTGGTGTCTTGCCGGTTGGGGGGCGCTGGCCGGATGGTTTCTATGGCTGATAGGGGGTTGGGACCGATGCTTGAGGCGGTGGGGGTTCGTCTTAGTTTTTGGTCCGAGGAGGCGGAGGGCGAAAAGTCGTTGTTCGTTGGGTGGGGAGGAATTTGGGGGATGTTGCTGTCGGCCGTAGGTTTTTCAGAGGACTCACGGCTGGCGGAGGAGAGGGGTTCCGATTGTGGTGTTTCTTCTTGAGCTGTTCGCGATGAGGAGGAGTGTCCGACAACTGGTCTGTCCGCCATAGCTAATTAATCAATTGACAGGATTTACAGAATCTCTTTCTTTCTTCCTTTCTCTCCGCACCTAGTTCTCTCTCCAGCAACTTAAACTAAGGGGAAAGAGTAAGAAGAAGAAGAAGAAAGAGGAGAGAGGGAACCCAGTACCGCTACATTATATCTAACCCACTGCCGACAATATGCACTTCTATCCCTCCCCCCCCCATCCCCTCCACCCACATCCGATTGACGGAGCACAATTTCTCCGAACCCCGAAGCCCCTCACCTCCTCCACCGTTCGCTGACCACAACGCTCTACGGCCACGGTCCCCCACTCAAAAACGACCCTTTGACTCAAATTCATTCACTGCACCTTTCACCCGAATTGAGTGCGAAGTTAAGTGTGAGCATCATGATAGGAGGATGCGCACACACCCGTTATACTCGAATATTATCAGACAAAGCAGTGGGATTAATAAGTCTTTCAGGGAAAAGGTCCGGCACACTGGAACAAGTTAGGTAGGTAGTAAAGTTAACCAACCCCACGTTGTGTGGGTGCACAACGTCATGGTTTGATGCGCGTTGCCTGGTGCCGTTAGGGCGCAAAAGAGAAAGAAAAAAACCTATTACTCTACCGGTATCACCCAATCCGAGGCCTCCTAGTAGAATACGAAAACTTGTAATACTATCAACCTTTCCTTATTCGAACAAAATGCAGACCTATCATAGCGGTCGATGAAATGATGCTTCACCTTCCAATTGAGAAAACACGACCATAAAATTTCCCAGGAATTCTAAATATTTCTCGAAAAGCGAATCGGATTTACTTATATTTCCTTTAGGACAGAGAGAGTCCTAAAGATATATGGTGGATGAAAATGTGGGTTGTGCGAAAGAAAAATCACCCCCTAAGTCTCCAACAAGGACATTAGTACTCCGCAAGCACGATCTCAATGCACCTTGGCAGTATCCCCCCCTCCCAAAAAAGAGATTTACCAACAAATCCCAAGCGACACAGGCTCTCTACTCGAGCAAATATATGTTAATTGTTTTTTGACTTTAAAGAAAATTCTAAAAGCACCACTGCCGGTCATACATTTATTGCCTGCATCGGGGTGAAGCCCTGATGGTAGGTATTCTGCTACCTCCGATAGAACCGGGTATCATACAAGTGGCAAGGGAGATAATTATGATATTATTAATATTTTCGCACACAGGACAGGGATCGTTTGCGGGTTAATCTTAATTAGCGGTTCACCAGCTTTCGTAAAATAATAGGTGTGACCCAATTAGACGAGCGAGATCTGCAAGAAAGTTGCCCCCAAGGGTTAGATCCCGACGATAATGCAGTGCCACCGACTTTAGTATCGCTAAGTAAATGAAGACATCCCGGGATGGAAGGCGTTTATAATAATTACAGTACCGGTAAGGCTTCCCCCTACCCTACTGTTAAGAAACAGAGAGGATAGAGCCATCCCCATCGTATTTCACTTGCGGCTTCAAGAGGTCATGATCGTGGTTAGGCTACCAACACCATGCGAACCGTGCCTTCCCCCTCTTTTCCTTCTACCGGTATTGTAAAGCTTTGGTGCTTCTTACAATGTGCAATAGTAGGGTGGTCTGTCACATATGCAGTCCTCATGGTTCATATTATTTTACTTGTCGCATGTGGCTTCGATTACGATAGCAACTTCCTAGCCGCTTACTTTTTTTCAAAGCCCTGTCGTACCGAGAGCCCTATCGTACGGCATCAGACCGGCACTCTCCTTCAGTATCCTCAGGGGAAGGAAGCGGGGGTCTAGGGTTAGGTCTATCTGGGTAGAATTGCGAGTATCATATGGTGAGGGAACTCTGTAGCCGGAGTGCTTCGCCAAGAAAATATGGCCGGTCTTCAACCACCAAAGGATTTTCAACCACCAGTCTAATGAGAATTATGGCTCTATTAGGTGATATATTGGGTGATTCTCTATACACTAATAGAGAGAAAATAGAAATATCTCAAGTTTTCATGGAGATATAAGGGTTTAAAATGTTTAAAATTTTGGGGGAAAAATGATGAATGTCCTCAATAGGTTAATTACAGTTAACTTCCATGGAGAGGCCAGTTAATTGATATTTGCCAATGCATTAACCTGTAAGAGATGCCAGTCTTGGCAGGTTAACCTACTGTTAATACCCAAGATGAATGTCCGCCCGCTCCGACTACAGAGTTCCCTCACCATATCCAGGGAGATGTTTTCGTAGAGGACAAGGATAGTCGATCGGCAAAATAACCCCCCGCCTTTCTCGGACTTATATGGTACCGGTGTTTGAAGGTGCCCGTAAGCCTGGGAATAATTAGACCTCGCGCCAGGATGTTGGAGTCGGATCTTTTGGTAGGGTCGGGTTGGAAGAGTATTTCCTCGCTGTGTTTTCTCCCCTTAATCTAAAGGAGGGAATCCTTGACGTCTTAGCCTGGGCTCTAACTACCGGTACGATATTATAATTTTTTTTACTGTACGTTGGTCGGGGAGAGTACCGACCGACCGAGTTCCCAAGCGTATGATACTACAAATCACTGCAAATGGTCAATCAAGCAAATACAATAGAGTGCCTGTATGCGGTGTCTACTCGTGTTCCAACTGCATCATTCATTTCGAAAATGGAAAAACAGCCCCGCTCAACCCCGCCATTATCCTACCCGCGCAAAGCGAACGAACGAACGAACGAAAACGACTAATTAAGCAATCCCGCTCCCGACTGGCCGAAAGCAACTACACCCCCCCAGTCGGAACGTCGCGTTTCCTGCATGCCGAGAGGGGAGAGGGAAGTTGTCTGCTTCCATCGGGATGTGGAGATTTACGGCCGGGCGAGTGTGGGGTGATACGGGAGTTGGGTTAGGATACGAGTGATGATAACTCAAGCTCCTGCAGCTGCAGGGTGGTCGTCTGGGATCGTAATCTCTCCAATCAGTGGCCTTAGCAACTCCGGCACAATCTGAGGGTAGTGATGAGTAAATAGTTAACATCGTTGCCACATAAACTCGCTCATCCCGCTTGCTCTTTTTTCTTCGGCCACCGGGGGGATTCACCTTGGAAGCATCACCCTCGAATACCCAATCAAACGATTTTTTGCCACCTCGCCAGCCTCCTGCATTGACATCTAAGTCTACTATTGCCACCTTTCCACCGCTCTGGCGGATCTGGTGGGCATAGCTAGCCGCCGTTAGCCCCCTCGATCGGTGTGAAAATGTGAACGGGATAAACTACCCGGCGGCGGGGGTAACATTCCCACTCGTCCCAATAACAATGCACAAATCAACCCCACTATCGATCCACCGATCGATGCTAACAAGCATGTCTTCATCAAGCATTTCTCCAAACCAGACGACGCCAGGGCGGAGGAGGTTGTTACCTGTATGATAGGTAGTTCATTTTAGGCGTTATTCGCAATGTAAGAATGAAAGGGGAGGAGGAGGGGAAGCGAACATTTAGGACACTTGGGGATTCTCTCTCTAGGTATCGGCTCTAGGGGCGCGCTCTCATCATATACTAATCGCTCATCATCTCCCTCCGGGGCATCTGGCTCCGGACCAGGGGCACGTCGCGCAAGACTCTGCTTCGCCAGTGGCACCGCAAGCTCCGGAATGATCGGATCGCGGAAATCTTGCACTCTGTAATCGCAGCTTTGGCCGAAGCACTTAACGTCGAATAGATGCCCATGTAAATAATCGATAGTTTCCGGCGGGTGATTCGCACGCGCAGATAAGCCTACGATATCTCCCCATTAACTTCCACCCGTGATACAATTAATGTAACCCACCGTCAACATTCTGCGTCAGAGTCCGAAACCCTCCATCACCGCCCTTTCTCCTTGCCAGCTCCGCGAGTGCGAAATGAGCAACGTTGGGATTGGCAGTGAGAGCCATGTGGCGTCTCATGCTGTAGAACTGCCAGACGAGCCCCGGGTCCGCTTCGAATGCCTCGGGCGTCGCGAGCATGGTCGCTTCGTAGTTCCGCCACGTGCCTCCTGCTCCGCGAAAGGTTGGCAACCCACTGGCGGCCGAGAGGCCGGCACCACAGAGGGCCATTATGCGCCGGCTGGAGAGGAGGTGAGCATGGAAGGTTGTGAGATCTGTTCGGGGGGGCATTTTTTGTTTTCTGGCTTCGTTTGGGCGGGAGTGAGTGGAGGGGGAGGGGGGAGGTTATACAGGGCAGAGGAGAGGAGATGAAGCCCGTCTTGCAGTGGAGTCTTGCGGCGGGGTAGGGCTTGGCTAGGATGTTGGCGCCCTGCCGGCAGAAGGAAGTTACCATTTGTGCCGTGGGAAAATTCAGTACTGCACTGCAAGTGCGGTGCTCGAGTGCAAGAGAAATGGGCTGGGTCGTTGAAATTCTCCCTCTAGGCATAGAAATCACTTCAAACCCAGTCCCCTCAGTTAACACAAAAAAGAAAATACATATTTACTGCCTTTTCATGAGAGGCAACTGCAACGTCCTAGCACATTTCTCCGGTTGCAACGAGTGCGGGTACAGTGCCCTGACCAAAGCCACCTTTGGCGGCTACCTTCACGCCAAAATTGACGTTTTTCAGAGCGCCAGAACTCGACCAGCTGCCCTGCAGGTAGATCAATTCTTGGTAAAATACTAGTTCCAGGTGTCCCGATTGTGATATTTCAATACTGGAGTGGGCGGCGCAATACTGAATGAACTATGGGGATACGAATTCAGCTATTCTCAAACATGTGGCTTTTTCTATGGGTTTCTTCCATATGGGTTCTCTGCACCTAACTCCAGATTTAGGACGACCTGAGTCAATTAGTGAGTGCTGCCCCCAAAAAGGAATTTCTTATCGAAACTCAAATTCAAGATTTGTTAGATCTTGAGCTATCTATTGGCATACCTTTAATTCTTAATTGATTAAGAGGTGGGAGTGCAAATTAGGGTTTCAGAGACTCCAAATTTCGGTCTTTTTGGTGTGTTTTTCGGCACTCGCACTAGCGATGGCTTTTGTCCAGGAACTACAGCCGTATTAGGTCATTGTTGTTCTTGCCAGGAGACATTATACTAGGAGGGAGCTCTTTACAGTTCCGGTAGGCTGGAAGTGACATTGGCCTACCCCCACTTCAGAACGTAGCTCCAGAGTCCCAGCACCGATGTGGAACGATAACGGAGAGCCACAACTTTATCTACTGTACTCGTCGTTACAGATTCCCAATTCTGATCAGCTTCTAGAATGCTAATAAACGCCAAGAATAAAGTTTAGGCCCTAATGTTGCACTACTGTTTCGGCCTCCAGGCAGTCCAAACCCTCGAGATGGCTATACCCGCATACCTTAAGAACTCGAATAATTGGACTCGAGACTAAGACGTCCCAAACCCCCTCTCTTGGATAGGGGGCGAGCGCACAGCGGAAGCTGTATCCACAGTGCGACTTGTGGAGAGGTGACTTTTAAAAGTTCACGGTCACAACAACTCACTCGCCCAGGGCTCAAGACCGATACACCACTCCCACACATCACCACTCTCACGACGACTATATAAGTTCTACCTCCTACACCACCAACAGAAAACATCCCACTGCCACCACCACCACCACCACCCACTACTACCACCACTACTACGCGGTTATCATCAACACAACAACACCTTCAACGCCTCACAAGGATTAGACATCCAACCACAACCGCAATAATGGGAAGAAAGTGTGCGCAAACAGGCTATGCACCCAAAACCCCCAAGCACTTCATCGAAATCGGCATGACCCCAAGGGAATACTTTGATCTAAAAGTCTATGTCGAGTCCGTGATGGCCCTCCCCGGCTTCCCCGGATACGGGGGCCAGTGTTTCGCCAGCACGGAAAACAGGGAGGCTTATCGTCAATGGCTCCATAATGTTCTTCTCCAGCTTGGGCCAAAGTTCTTCCCTCAGGGTGGGAAGAAGTTGGCTTGGCCAGTCGACTATGAGGGGTATGTTCCTTCTTGATTTATTTCCTAGCACTCAAAAGGGTTTGGTGGACTAACTTTGGCAACGATAGCATTTATTCGATTGCTAATCAGGTTGTGAGGACCATAAGTTATAGGATTAAGAAGGAGAATAAGAAGATGATGGAAGAAGTACAGATGGTTGAAGGAGAGGCAGGGAATGATAAGATGGAAGTGGGGATGGCCGGAGATGATGAGCACTATGGAGGTGGACCTGCTGGCAATACTGATGTTGGTGAAGATACCGTGGCCGATGCTGAGGGAGTTCTGCAGATACAGATGCAAGGGAAGGAGATGATGGTAGTAGAGCAGCAGGAGCAGGAGAAGGAGGTAACGGATGAAGAGATGAGAGCAGCCACTATCGAGTTGGAGGACTTGTTGGATTCGATAAAGGTACACTTTCGATTTCCCCACTCTCCCGACTTTTTTCTGTCGAAGCTAATCACTGTTTACAATACTAGTACCCCGAAGCACTTGCCTGGCTGCCGGATCTGACCGATGGAGACTCTAACTGGGATGGGGTCGCAGATTTCAGTTTCTAGTGTAGAGGGGAAAGGGTTGAGGAGCAGCTTGTCAGCCTTGTCTTCTCGAATTCTTGGTTTATCATTCGTTTTGTTCTATTTACATTTGACACCCAAGGCCGTGTTTACCTTTCTTTAAAGCATGCTATCCTAGTGTAGTTCTTGCAGATGTTCGGGGATAAATCATTAAGCGCTTTTTTATTATTAAATTTTTACCTAGATTGGAGGCAATTTTCACCCGCGGCGATTTTTTCGGTAGGGTTTCCAAGAGCGCGGGCTGGGTGAATTGCCATATTATGTTAGCGCATAGTTCAGCATCAATGTGGAGGAACCCGTTCCCATCTATGTTCTCCTATCTTCCGTATTTCTTCCTTTGATCTCTTTTCCACTGCCAATATATGTTTCTGCCCCACTGCATAAATAGCGGATCCCTCCTGGCTTCTCAGATAGAACGGAGTTCCTGAGCACCCCCCGCCCTCCCAGGTCCCCGGTATAAGGCTCGGTCATTCTATGCTCTCCAACAGATACCACTCCTATTTAAATACTATGCCCACCAATACCACAACTTACTTCCACTCGACTACTAAGAAGCCGAATCCGCCCCCCACCCACGAAAGCGGATAGAACCTCCCTATCGCCCGAAACCTCCAAAGCCCTCAGGCCCATCACCCAAGCAGGTAAGATGGATGAACAATAGTTCCACCTAAAAACCCATGCCAAACCCAATCTCCTCCCCGCCCATCACCCCCGGATCAGTAGGTAAGCGCTTCGGCAGCAGGGGGGGAGAGAATATTTATTGTGAATGGCTCTATCACCCCTCATTGAGGAGACCTGCCTGGAAATCTTTTTCTGAGAATGGGAAGGGGTCGGCGTGGCCTGGGTTACAATGATGAGGAGGTTTCGCTTTATTTGGTTTTCTAGTATTCAGGAGGGAGGGGGGTTTGGGAGCTAATGTTGGAATGATATGGCAGGGCGGGCAAGTCGTCCCTCGGGTTGCCCTAGTTCTAGATCAGTACTCATATCAACGATAATAATATTTAAGTGTTAAACTGAAAACCATTAACCTAACCAGTTATTTAAAATAAAATAAAATGGTCATGCAGGATAACTTTTACAATTTCCATCTTTATTATCTATCCACCTATAGATGCTCTTTGGAAGTGAAATTTCTATGGTTCGGTAAAGTTCCAGTTTGTGAAATATTTCACAAAGCCTACAACGCCTTCGAACAAAGATTAACTTTTAAAACAAATTATATATCATACCCTGTGAAACCTTTGCAGCACTAGGGGGAGAATAGAGCGATAGCCTTTCCTGGCTTTGACCCACTCAGGTTGAGAAAATTTGATAAGCCGAGGGGACCCCTAGGAAGTGTTCCGGCATATACACCTTACCACACAGATTGGATGCTGGGCACGAAAACATATCCCTCTGCACTAACACCTTCCTATATTTTGGCGGAGTGATGTATTCCCTAACATTGTCGGCCAGACTAGTAGCCGAATTCCAAGAAAAGGCATCCGCGAAGAATGGGGGAATAAAGAGGCGGAAGAGGAAAAGCAGCAAGCACAACATGTCACTCGACTCAAAGGGAATAAGTGTGCTGTATCATATCTCTGGTGATATTCTCTCACGACTGATTTGTAAGAAAATTTTTTATGCACTCTCGCTAGCAGCCTTCTTTCCCCTAGTGAATCGAGAAAAGAAATACAGCCAAGGACCTTACGAGGATCCTTTCTTGATTTCAAGCCAGTGCAGCCTTGATCAACAACCCCCACTGCCCCCCCCCCCAGGAGACACCAAGAAGAGGGAAGGTCAAAAAGAAAAAAGAAACAACCCCAAAGGAAGCAGTAGTTCATGACCATCTCAATGAGCTACGATAGCCTCATACGGTACCAACAGTAATTGTTCCCCGTTCCACTTGTATAAATGTGCTAAAGCTCTAACTAAACTCGACCTGAAGAAAGAAGGAATGAAATCTGACTAACTTAAGCCTTTTTATAATATAATATAATATCATACGTCCTTAAATCTATTCGCAAAACTACAAGAAAAATCCCAGAAAGCGCGCGGGAAATCTCATATCATACACACACACCATCCCATCGCACACCGCTAAAGCAAAATTCACCTCAAAATCCCAAAATAAACCGTCTAACTTAGTATGACATTACAGTACCTCAAAAGGAAAACTCACATGTCTCACGGCGGAAGAAACTCTCCCAATCATCCCCCTTCCTCCCCTTATTACTCTTTCGAAGGGGTAGGCTCTCCCTATATGCTGAAAAGCTCTGGATCATCCCCTTTCCGGGGCCCAGCCAGGGGGGGTAGGTAGCCTCCTATCATGTGCCGGAAGGCTTCGGGCCCCCCTGTCCGACACTGCTGGCACAACCAGCCATGGTCATGACCTGACCGATCCTTCTGGGCCTTAAAGCAGCTTTTATTTGCTCCCATTTGGTGTATCATAGGGGCTTGGAATTTCGGAAAGGCCGTGAAGTTCTAGCACCCGCTGTAGGGAAGCCAGTATTGATAGTAGGCCGGGCGATAAGTCCAGTTAGGCAGAAAGGCAGGGCTGTATAGCCCTCTAGGCTGACGCTGAGGGGCACGCACTTAACCTTTCATTGCTACAAAATCGTGGTATGTGGCCTGTCGTTTGTTTTTTGTCACACTACATGTCATCGAGTGATCGCTCATGAGTGGGCAGGGGTTGCGAGGATCTATCAAGTCCTGATTGCATTGGGATGAAGTACCTTAAGCGGCAGGAGTCTCCATTGTGTAGCGCATATTCGAAGGATAATAGCTTACGACTTCATCACGGGTGTTCAAACAAAGAGTTTCAGGGTTAAATAGTTGAACGTTAATTTTTATGATACCGTAAAGGAGTAGCCCATACCCATGCACTATTCCAGCCTGAGTGTAACAACGAAACTAAAGTAACAAAATCACGGATGAACGATTACCTCCTACCATAAGGATTAGAGATCTCGTTCACCCTCTTTCTCTCTCGCTCCTCTTCAGCGCTCGGAGTAACATATCTCCCCGACACCTCCCGGGTATAAGCTACGCCCCTCTCGTCGTCCCCTCTGCTAGGTCCCTTACCCAATATTTTAGTGCGAGCGCCCAAACCCCGCGCATCAGCGGACGAATTAACTCCTTCGGCGTCGCGCCTGAAAAGATATAGGATATCCTTCATACTCAATTTGGCTGCCTTAGCATTTCCGAGGCCGCCATCACCATCTCCGAATGCTGCTTTTGCAAGCTCTCTCTTCTGATCCTGGAGTTGAAGGATACGTTCTTCCACTGAGCCAGCAACGGTAATCTTGTAAACTACTACGTCAGTTTCCTGACCAATACGATGGACTCGATCGATGGCTTGTTCTTCGACAAACTATATCCGGCGATTAGCTTTGAAACATAAATAGGGTTATACGACAAACCGGATTCCAAAACGGCTCTAATATAACCACTCTACAAGCCGCAGTCAAGTTTAATCCTAACGCACCGCACTTCAAGCTGCATAACAAGACCCCGCACCAGTCTCTATCTTCTCTCCCGGCCCGAGGTGCATACTCTCCCTCTCCCCTCAGCCTTCTTAAACTAGCTTCCCTGTCGTCATTTTTCATGCTCCCGTCATACCGAGTGAACGTAATTCCTTTCCTGTGTAGGAAAGGTTCAATAAGATCCAGCATACTAGTGAATTGACTGAAGACGATAGTCTTGTTCTTCAACTTAAGTTCCTTCTTCAGGACAGCCAAAAGATACTTAATCTTCGTGGAAATGGTAAGACTAGGACAATCCTCATCAGATTCCTCCTCAGATGCCTCTTCAGCCTCATCATCGATAAGACCGTGAGCTTTGCGAGCTCTTGGTTTAATATCATCGTCCTCATCTGACGTATCTGTTCCTTCTTCGGCTTGGCTCCCTTCATCGTCGTCTTCTTCGTCTTCTGCATGACCGTCTAGCTCAGGGTTGCCCTCTTCATCATCACTATCGAGGACGATTGGTCTCCCCCTATTCTTCATTTTTTTCGCCTTAATCTTCTCCCCTTTTCTCTTTGCCTTCTTGGCAGACCTTGAGAGGTCATCCAGATCCGCCCGACAATGAGCGCATCTTGCCTCACCCCGTCGTGATTCCTCCTTTGTCAGGTCCGAAAAACAAACATCGCACCTTTTGGCATCGACACTAAGCCCACCAAGCAATCCAGCCAGCTCATCATCCAATACATCATCAACGACCGTGGCCGGCTTGTTTGACTTCTTACGCGGCGTAGCCAAACCAAGCCCAGACTCCTTATCCTTGTGAATTTTTCCCGCCACAAGCTGGGGGTGATTACAAGCTATATTCATTAACTTTGAAACCTATACGGGATCTCAAGGGAACTTACCTTGCCGTAACCTCAGCAATAAAAGTAAAGCACTCGTCATATTGACACCACCCTTGCCACCGACTGCTCCAAACCCGCTCAACATTTTCTCCAAGTTTTCCTCTGTCCTGGTTTCCAGCTTTTCGTAGAATTCCTTCTCCCGTTCGTCAAAGTGAACAGCGACCTTTTCCATTTTTCTCGCGGGAAGCTTCATCCTACTTATACTGCCTTCCGCCTCAAGCTTTTCGCCGTCTTTCCTGAGGACATCTTTGGTTCTCCGAAGCATAATTGCCCCCAAAACTACTTTGAGTCTCTCCAATGCGACACCCTCGCGACCTTGAGTCATCGGCCTAGCAATTTGCTCCTTCCAAACTGCAAGATCATCAAATGGGGCAACTCTCAAGAACTTAATAAGACTCTGAAGCTCCTCGATCTTGTTTTGCAGCGGCGTTCCTGTAAGACACCAACGGTATCTGGCCCTTAGTGCGCAAGCAGCGAGTGAACCTTTGGCAAGCCTGTTTTTGATCGTATGTGCTTCGTCAAGTATAATTCTCCACCAACGTAAACCGAAACATCCGACTTGCTGCCCGTGCCCATCGCCCCCCTCGGTAAAGGAGGAATCCTTATGTTCGGAACGAATAACATCATAGGTCGTGATTACAACATCGTATCGTCGCAGTTGACTTGGATCCTTGACACGGCTAGGGCCATGATGAACACAAACACGCATTTTATGGGAACCAGTTGTCCTTCTCGCGATTTCTGCCTCCCATTGCTTGATAAGAGCCAATGGAGCAACGACGAGAGTTCCCTTCTCCAGGTCGGAAGGCAATTTCGCAGCTGCTTTTTTCGACTGAGGCGAAAGTACAGAACGAGAGCCAGTAAGCGGGTAATTCGGGTGCGGATGTGAGAGAATAAGCGAAATTGATTGAATTGTTTTCCCAAGACCCATCTATCATCGCCATTAGTTTATACACCTAAGAGCCAGGGGAGCAGCACCCACATCATCCGCAAGAATACCACCTCTAGCCTTCCCCTCTTCCCGACTAAGCAGAAAAGCCAAACCACGGATCTGGTGAGGAAGAAGCGTGACATTCAGGCCTTCAACCACACTCATATCCTCCTCCTCTTCCTCCTCCTCCTCCTCTTCCCCCTCCTCTTCTTCCTCTTCCTCTTCCCCTTCCTCCTGCCCCTCATCTGCCTTTTGCTCCCCCTCGGCTTCTACCTTCGCTCCTGTTCCTTCCTCTAGGGCTGGTTCGCCACCTTCCTCGGTATTCATTTCCTTCATTAGTTTGGTCAATTCCTTGTCTTCGTCGGCAATGATCTTCTTAGTCTTCTTTCTTCGGCTTCTTCTAGTCGCAGGGAAATCGTTAATCCCCTCTAAAAGCTCCTTGATACTCTCGGTGGTTCTCTCATGGTCGACATAAGTCCCACCATAATATGTTCCATCTGCGCCCGGGATGGCACCCCCTCCAGGTATAGAAAATGTAGGCGGGAAGCGTCTATTCTGCTTAGTAAGGTCAATCACATTCTGTGTACTTTGATTGATAGAAGTAAATCCAGAACTCGAAGGGCCTCCCCGATAGGAAGAATGAAAGCTGGGGGCACCTTGAGGACGAGGAATGACGACAGGGAGTTGGTCATCGGTAGCCGTAAGATCAATTGCATTGGTCGGGTTTGTCGGTTTGCGAGGTCTCCAGGCATCTTTAGGCCCACCAAGAGGCAAAGGTTGCATAAACTCATCTCTTCTGGCAATCACGGCAGGGACATGTCGGCGAGCTGTTGCCGAAAAGGTCAGCCAAGGATCTCTGATCCACGCGCCCTGTTGTAGGCAAACAGCACAAGAAACAAGAGAACCCCTTAGTTTTGCAAAAGGAAACCCAAATACTTACGTTCTTCTGCATTGCCATGCCCATCGTTCTTAGTATAGTCTGACCCCGAATAGTCTAGCCTTCGATTTACCGCAGTACCGGCCTGAATCCCTGAGATCGGTGCAATGGTTGACTTCATAGGAGTCGTTGAGCCAAACTTCGGAGGCTCATGAGGACGACTATCGACAGCAACAAATCCCGGTGGGGTACCTTTATCCAAAGTATTCCGGGGTCCGTAGGGACCAGAAATCGAGGAGGAAGAGGACGTTGAAGTAGCTTGAGCCTTATGTGGAGGTGGTGAACTCATTGTGTATGCGGGAGTGTTATAGTTAAAGGGATGAAGAGGGCTCGTTAGACGCGAAGATGAAGGTTAACAAATCCGTTCTTGTGCTGGAGGCCTGAGATGTAAATGTAAAAACCATCCACACAAACTTGAATAAAGATATGTGGGTGGAAGGGATGAGATGGTATGATATGAATCACAGATAGCGCCCGCTCTCTCGGAAAGGCGGGCAGACCCTAGCTGTCAAATATTTTCGTGTGTTGTGTTTGCAGATCGAACGTGTCAGCCAGGTTGGCTGGGCAACCAGAAGAGAGCGCCATAATAATAGCAGATGGGACTGGCTCCTGTGGCTATCATAATATCATACTTGGAGAAATTTTCCAAATCCCATACCTTGGTTCCATACCTTGCTCTCATTGAATAATACGAGCACGCATGATGCAAACGCAGTCTGTACGAGTACCAACCGAGATTTAGCGAAAAGGAAATATAGGTTTCAAGTAACTTGCAAAATAATCCCTGCACGAAAGAAACCCCCCTAGCACCGCACTCGCGCCGTGTCTACTTAAATAAGCAATAGAGCTAAATTGTAAGAGGATGGGCTAGCAGGTTAACAAAATAATGAATATCAGTTAATGGGCCCAACGGGTTCAATTTGCTCATCCCATGCCGCCTCAGGTAAACACTCCTCCTCGAGATGTTTTGTCTCCGAATACGGAGACTAGGAGCCTGACAAAGATGGTGGAACACGAGTGCTTCACCATCTCCGCCGGGCCTCTGCCTCAGCCCTCATATGTTTAGTTTGACAGGTTAACAGAATGCGAATACCAGTTAATGAGACCCAGCACACTTGGGACACTCGGACCTGACCAACTGGGGAAAACACTAATCCTTTCTGGGGGGTTTGGGTTTGCCTCTGAAAACGGAGAGTAGGCACTTGGCGGAGATAGTGGATAACACGAGTTTCTACGGTATTACGATGCTGGTATGAATCTGTATGATCTGTATGATGAAGGGTGGCCGAAGTAAATAGTCTACTTGAGTGCAGATGACGACGCTCAAGCCCCGGCTTCGTCTTTACCTCCAAACCTCGATAAGGAGCGGTGGTTGATCTCCGACCGAAAATAAGAGAGAACTCGGAACGGGGCTCTATTGTGTGAAGATACCTGTATCTTCATATCAGCTAATAGTGCGGTTACATTACCGTGGAAGACTGGGAGAGGGGGCTCTGCAAGAGTCTGCGAGGAATTTTGTCCCCTCAAGGGGGAAATGATGGCTTTTGAGGGCGGGTATTTATGTAGAATCACTGCCCCCTATGAACTTCGAGGATACGAAATAGTACTCGTACTGAAGCAGCCTCATCCCTTAGGCGAACGACGGGTAAACGATACGGTCCAAAGCTCTTGGAATAACTTAATTCCAAGGCACCTCACTTCAATCGCCAGCTTGCGCACTAAGATTGATTCTTACACATCCTCAGACTTCGATCGACACTGGTCCAGCCTCTATAGTTTGAAGAATGAATCTCAGCGCACAGGCTCTAATGTCATACCAGGTATCACCACAGTCGGGAGTTTGTGCAGTTGAGCAAACAAACACTTGTACCGATAACTTAACAGGACAATCAATCGTCACAAGCTCTCATGAAAGCGCCGCCAATCACAGATTGAGCTAATGGAAAATACAACGCACTGATCCAGGTAATTTGACACATTAAATAATGAAACATAGTGAGTGATGCGGAACCTGTCAGACTTCCATCGAGGCCCACCCTCATCGCTTACTCTGAGGAGCAAACAGCAATTTGGGTCGAGATCATACCACCACCGCCGAAGCGGAGGAAAAAAGGCTTCACTCTTGGGTCTCGAGGAGATAGTCGTCATCCCCCAGGTTGGAGAATCTGTGGCTCTGGTTAGAGTTTCAGATAAGACGAATTACTATAGAAATGATCCTATGAAGTAAAATCGCATGGTGAGAGAAGAGGGGAGCGGGGGGAAGAGGCTTTTTATACAGCTCTTGTGAGAACGCCAAGACTGTTCGTGTCGGCCAATATTGGAAAATTTGCAGTCACGTTTTAATTTTAATTTTTACCAAGGTTAGGGTTACTTGAGGTGTGGGCGAGCATGCTACCTCTGAGGTCAGAAACCTAATCACAGCTCCTTATCGTACGGTAGTTGGCCTCGCCACAACACTTGCTGGTTGTCAGGCTTTAGATATCATACATGGATCAATTATTTTCAAATTTGTGGGCGGGGCGGAATTTTCATCAATGACAGTTTTGAATGAAAGTCACCTGTCCAGGATCACCCGCCTTCATTGAATCTCGGTACTCGAGTACAAGTTACTCGTACTAATACAGTTTAAAATGAATGCTGGGTCTTGATGTTACTTAGAGATCCCAGCGAATCACTCTCTTTGCTCAGTGTTTTGTACAGAAACCTATTGTTCGTCCAATCATCCCCCACCAAACGTACGTGCGCAAGAAATCTTTAAACGCAATAATCATCGTTGCTATTTCCACGATACTACCTTGCTCGTCCCGGTGCACTGTTCCTGAATTACGCCACTCTACGCGTATTATTCCTCCCTTATAATACACTCCTGAACTTTTGAGCCTCTTCTGAATTTGCCCCTCCCCCTCTTCTACCACCCAACCACCACCACCCCCCCGGACCCCTGTCAACCAACTGTCTCGAAGATTTCCAGAGCTCCAGTAGCTAGCGCCTCCAGCCTATAGCTCGGATATTCGGATTGAGAAAGCTCTCTCAATCCAACCACGCTTCTCTCGCTCTTCACCTCGCCCCATAGTGGTAGGTGAATTGAGCGACAGGAGAGCCCTTTCTCACCAGCATATGAGTAGTCATCTTTGGCGCTACTATCTCGAGAATGACGTTGGAAAGTTTCAACGTCTTCTGGCCGGCTCTGCTTCGAGCTCGTATCCCCGTGGCGCCGGAGGATCTTCAGCAGGAGGATTGACGACAAACTCTCCCGCCTCATCAAAACAGTACGAATATACTAACAACGGAAAACCGAGACCGGGATCCCCGTCAACGAATATCGTTCTTACAAAACAATCACTGAAAGAATTGGATACTTTTGGGAGGACTATCTTGCACCTGGCTTGCAGCGCCCCCGACGGCGGTGGCCTCCCCTTTGTGGAGGCCTTACTGTCACATTCATTCACCGACCCGTGCGTACAGGACTTGGAATCAGGATGGACTGCGTTACACCGCGCACTTTATCACGGGAATATATCTGCTGCCAGAGCCATTCTTTCGAATAGCTTATCCTCTGTGAAAATTAAGGATCATGAAGGCGACAGTCCGTTTGAAGTGTTTGAGGCTTCAGTTCATGGAATCGAAAAGTTATTTTCACCGAAAAACAAAAATAATTCTTATTCAGGAGATATAGAAGACGAAGACATATTCCCACCGGGCCGGAAAAGGTTGGAGGCTTCTCATTCCGGCGATGATGGTGGCGACGAAGTTTTTGCGTTCGGATCCAACAAGAATTTAACCTTGGGCTTTCCGGATGGAGATGACCGTTCACACCCTGAGCGAGTGCCAATCCAAAGAAGCGAGAAGCAACTTTTGCAGATGGTTGAGGACAAATTCCGCAATGCCGACAGGGATGCCAAAGAACTGCTCGACTCCACAACATTGTTTACCCCGTTACGTATTACGGATGTTCAATTATCTAAGCTTCATACCGCTGTTTTGACCGGTGACCCGAGTGGTAACCTTTATGTCTGCGGATTTGGTCGAGGAGGACGCTTGGGATTTGGAGACGAACAAACCCAGTTCACACTCCGTCCATTGACATCGCCGCTTTTGCCAAAGAGGAGAGTTACAAGAGTAGCTTTGGGGCTCGATCATACCGTCGTTATTTTCGACGAAGGTGACGTTTGGACGTGGGGATCCAATGCCTGGGGACAGCTTGGGTACGCCATTCAACCGAGGGTTCCGCAGGACGAACCTATCCAGACCACTCCACGACAAGTTTCCGGGCCCCTGAAACGGGAGAGGGTGGTTGGCTGCGCAGCATCGAGAATTCACACAGCTCTAGTTACCGATAATTCTCTATTCACATTTGGCAAGAACGATGGCCAACTGGGGATTCTTGACTCCTCGGATGCAAGGACGCTGGCATCACAGATAACACCTCGCAAAGTAGCTGCTACGTTTTTGACCACGTCATCCGAAATACGCGATGTTGCTGCTATCGATAAAGCTACGGCAGTGCTTCTTAGTAATGAAGAGGTCTGGATTTTGGCCAACTTCGGATATTATAAATTGAAACTTCCTTTCCAAAGAGGATTAGATTGGATTCCCGCACCCTATTTTCAGATGCCCGGCAGGGGCTATTTCCGAAGCAAGATTATCGGTGGGGGTGATACACTATGTGTGCTCAGTCTTTCGGGTGATGTTTTCACCCTCGATGCTGAGTCGTTAATGAAAGAGAGCGCTGAAAAGGGTCCAAGAGCCGGTAGGATCACAACAGCAAGAGTTTGGAGTTTGAAGAAGGAACACATGGCTGCTCGAGATGTAGATGTTGGTCATGATGGATCTATCATTTTGTGCACAGAGAATGGAAGCGTTTGGAGAAGGGTCAAGCGAGTGAAGAGGAAGGAAAACCGTGCCCCTGGAATTGAGGGTAGCCGGTACAAATTCGAACGGGTGCCTGGGTTGACCAAGATTGTTGTTGTTAGAAGCAACAATTTCGGAGCATATGCGGCCATCAGAAGAGATCCCAATATCATGAAGACCGGATTGTTCGTTGACGATCATATGCTCTGGAAAGATCTTGAACCTCTCCTACCTTTCACTGGTGCATTCAACAATCATAAGCAGCCGGGTGGCGACAGGAGCAGGATCAAGATCCTCAGACCTCCACGGGCACCGGAGGGATATATTAACGCTGTCAAATGGCTCATGAGTTCTTCTTTTAAAGCAGAACTTCGCGAGTACCTTTCTTATCTAGAATCACCCGAATTAGAGGACTGTGATGTCTTGGTGTCAACTTTAGATTGCCCTGATATTGACATCCCAGCTCATAAAGTCTTCCTCGCCGCAAGATCGCCAGTACTAAGAAGCCTCTTTGTTGAGAGGTCCCGGAGTATTGGCGCCGTCAGCGAGTTCATCCCGTCGACCACCCCCGGGGATAAAGCGCGATTAGTATTCAAGGACGTCAAATTACAGACACTTTTGATTCTTTTATACTACGTCTACACTGATTCCCTTGTTGATATTTGGAACCAAAACAACATTCACTATTCCAGAAGGCAACATTATAGAGCTATCCGGTCTGAGCTTTCATCGATTTCCTCCCAAATCGGTCTCGATCACCTTGCGAAAGCTTTAGAAGTAGCGCCTCACCCTTCCTACTCTATGAATAGAGATTTTTCAGATGCCCTATCAGGTCCTTCGCGCTCGGAATTCAACGAATCGGCAGATATGATGATCGAGCTTGCTGGTGGGGAAAGTATGTTGGTCCATTCAGTCATCATGAAGGCTCGCTGTCCGTTTTTCAAAGCCTTATACGGTAGCGGCGGGCGATGGCTTATGGAGAGGCGCGAGCAAGGCATCATCAAGGTTGATATGAAGCATATATCGAAACCCGTCATGGACATGGTGGTCCATTGGCTGTACTCGGACTGGGGTGTCGAAGGCTTTGATGGCATCAAGGCTGGGATGGAAAGTGGAAAGGTTGAAGAATTCATAGACCTTGTCTTGGATGTAATGAGTGTTGCGAATGAGTTGATGCTGGGTAGGCTGTGCCAAGTGTGTCAAAAGATTCTAGGACGTTACAGTGAGTGGTTCCCCGGCCATCCAACTTATCTTGGCTCTAATTTCGGCGTGGCGATAGCCAACACGAGGAACGCTGCATATATGTTGATGGCCCTGGCCGGCTGTTCGGAGAATGGTTTTAAAGATATGTGCATGCAGTACATTTGCTTAAATATGGAGACTATGCTTGAAAATCAGTAAGTGATTGTATTTTATATTTTATACCTTGTCTAAATTTTCCTAGCCTCCTCGACGAATTAGATACCGATCTTATGATGGACCTGGATGGGGTCGTGAAGTCCGTTCAGCAGCGACTTTTCCCACACACCCGAACCGGAGTTCAAGAAAAGCTGCTTCGAGAGATATATCCTGATATGCTCGAGGTAGTGGCCAAGGAAAAGGAAGCCCTGATTGCGTCCTATTCACTGGAAGAGAGTGACACTGCTCCTCTCTCCACTTCACTCAAAAATAGCCGGGTAGGAAGCTGTACTGAGACCCTGACACCTTTCGGATCTCCTCATGCTCAAAAGGCAAAAGGAAAAGCAAGCAAGGAGTCCATTGGAATGGGGGCTAGCCCCGTTATTGAGCTACATGCGGGTGGTGAAATGATCTTCAATATGGATGGAGAAGGCTCGGGACTTAGCTTTGCTCCCGAGGCACCCAATACTGAGGAGGCGGGGCTTCGGCATGCATGGGCTTCTCCGGGGACTCCGTCCAAAGTTGCCCCAACAGGATGCGATCCTAGCCCAAACTCTAGTATCCCGAGAACATCAAGCGGTTGGCCGGATGTAAAGGGCAAAGGCATTGATACCCCTTCACCCAATCCAGACTTACAATTTCTAGCTAGTGATTCACCTCGTTCGCGTGACTTACCCACTCAGACCAAAACCCCAACCACACCATCGAAACCATGGGGAGCTTCTACGGTTTTACTAGGAGATAGGAAGCTGGATATGAAGGAAATAATGAAGCAAGCATCTTCATCCAGGAAATCTAATTTGTCGATCGGTCTGTCTTCTGAAGAAAAGCTCGCTCCCACCAAGTTATCACAGAGGGAGCGAAAGCGACAGGCAGCGCTTGCCGTAGCTGCCTCTTCGGAACCAACCATTCCTACCCAGATCCAAAAACCGAGCGCAAGCTCTGCAAAGCCCGCATGGGTAACCGCGAATACCGGTGCGCGGGTCAGTCTTAAAGAGGTTTTAGCCAACGAGGTCTCAACACCTGCACCACCTAACACGTTGATAGCAAAGGCGCCAATACAGAGGACCGGAGACGGTGGAGGGCGGACTACGAACCGGGCGGTTTCGACACCAACCCCATCGGCAGTTCTACCTACCATACCAACGACCCAGACCACGCGCTCTCAGCCGCCAGTCCCCACATCCCGTCCACTACCAAAGACAGCAACCTCTACCGTTCCTTCGCAGTCCGCGACGCTTCGAAGATCGGTGTCCGTGGCACCCGTGGAACCAGTACTCAAACCCTCGCTTGCAGACATCATTTCCCAGGAAGAGGTCTATAAGGGAATTCTCCGCGACCACGCTGCGAAGCGAAGCTTGCAGGAAATCCAAGAAGAGCAAGAATTTATGAGATGGTGGGATGCAGAATGCGAGCGGGTGAGACTTGGGACAGCGGTAGCTGCGGAGAAGCCGGCACGGCACGAGGGTGATAAGTCCCAAGGCAGAGGTAGGGGTGGAGGCGGGGGTGACCGGAGGAATAGCCGAGGGGGGGTAAGTGAAGGTGGTATTACAAGTGAAGGTACGAGCGGTGGCCATACTGGCGGTGATGGGAGGGGTAAAGGGCGCAGGGGGCGAGGCGGAATTAGGACTGGGGGCGGAGGTCCCGCAAAAGGAACAAAGGCTAGAGGCCCGAATGAATAAATGGATTCCTAGTATATAGTTAGCGGGTTCGCGCTCGGGTAGGCTGTGGCATGTATTCGAAGGCGTTAAGTGTAATAAATGGTGGCGCTTGCACGATATGGTAGAACATGACCGTGAATAGACTAATTGTTTCACTTGGATGGTATGTAGATGTCACCGCAAATCACTCGACCCTAACCCTCCACTTCCGGGAAAGAAAAAAAACACCGCAACCTTGAATTAGACGGAGAGGGAGATGATAAACCACTGCCTACCACGGCATATGCCAAGATATTTGCTCCGATAAATCCCGCCGGATCTCCGGGGGGATCCGGAAGATGATTATGTAGGCGTCCGAGAGCTCAAGTGCCTGATGTGATGTTCCTATGTAAGGTTCGGTATTCGGGTACTTCTGTCTCGATATATCCCATACCTTATTCTCTGATGAAAAACATCGGACTGCATTAAGCAGTTCGAGTATGCGAGCTTCCGCGCGAATTGGGCCATAGCTCGCCGGGAATTCATATGAAGTTCGCATATCAGGGTCAGAATCAAGGAGAAATGATGTTTCCCAAAGGAGGGTAACGGCACACTACCCCCCCTACACTAGCCTAATCTACTGGACCTGTTTATTGATTGGGTTGGTGTGGGGTCCCCTGTTCTGCTTCCCACCCCACCTCGGTGAGAATTCCTTTTTCTTGTTTTTACAAAGCATTGAAAAGGTCTGCCCCACCCCCGACCTCTACCTCCATCATCGGCTTTGTGAACAATCCTCGAAGGATCAAACCACTGTACATCTACGCTAGGATGGTATTGCCAGATACTTTCTCCGGTTTGTGTGTTCCCTTGTCCCGGGTGCACTGCTAACGAGTTTGGGCAAAGAATCTGTACGCATTGCTGTGATTGGCGGGACTGGAATTTCGGCTTTGGAAGCTGAAGGATTTACTGTACTGTAATTCCAGTTTCTTCTCTAAATTCACCCTAGCCAAAGCTAACACCGCCTGAGGCCGTCGCAAGCCTCAATGTTCAAACACCCTACGGTGCCCCCAGCAGCCCCCTCACAATCCTCAAAACGCCGCACAACACCCCCATAGCATTCCTCTCCCGCCATGGCCTCCATCACGAACTTACCCCGACGGAGGTTCCCAACCGTGCCAACATCGCGGCTCTCCGGTCCATTGGCGTTCGCTCCATCATCGCGTTCTCCGCTGTCGGTAGCCTGCAGGAACACATCCGTCCTCGGGACTTTGTCATCCCCTCGCAGATCATTGACAGGACAAAGGGGATTAGGGCGAGCACTTTTTTTGAGGGCGGTTTAGTAGGGCACGTGAGCTTTGCAGATCCCTTTGATACGGGGCTAGCTAAGGCCGTATTTGACATCGGGAGTGACGGGGTGCTGAATGGGGAGGGGGTGAAGATGCATAAGGATGGGTTGTTGATCTGTATGGGTATTGTTCCTTTGGAAGCGGTGGGATGGAACGGCGGGATTCTGACAGCTGAGGGGAGATGATTAGAGGGTCCACAATTCAGCACCCGTGCGGAAAGTAACCTGTATAGGTCTTGGGGTGGGGATGTCATCAATATGTCAGCCCTCCCCGAAGCAAAGCTTGCCAGGGAAGCTGAAATCGCGTATGTTATGGTTTGCATGTCTACCGATTATGACTGTTGGAGTATTCCACCCTCTATCTACCCTCCACATCCTATGCTAATGGTATCCTGATAAGGAACCGGGGAAGCCGGAGTAACTGTCGAAACAGTTATGGGTAACATGCACGCAAACAGCGCTAACGCGAAGCACCTCGCTGCAGCGATACTCAAGGAATTGGCAAAGGAGGAGCACCAGGATCTTGTAAACGCAAAGCACTTGGAGGGATCATCGAAGTGGGCGTGCTGTACCGCGCCGGCAGCGAGAAGCGCAGAGGCAATAAAGAAGCTGGAGTTCATCCTGCCGGGGCACTTTAGTTAGAGAGTCCTCCCAGAGACTTGGGTGGGATGCCGTAAAGGTTAGAGCATAGATACGAGATACCTAGGAGGAAGGAAAGAGTGAGGGTATTCCGAAGAGGGATGTATATCGAGACTAGACATCCTTATTAAGAAAATCACGGATACCACTTAGGTCTTCCTATATACCCTTTTTCTCCCGTTAAGCATGTTTTCCGTTCTCAGAGTAGTATCAACTTTTATCCAACCCTCAAGAACCTTGAAGTAATCAAATCTATTAACTCTATCTTCTCTAGATACACTGGCACACTTTAATCACCACTTATAATAAGCAACCTCATTTTACCCAGTTCACAAATAAGGAGCGCATAATCCCCAGACATAAATAAACTATTGATACCTGAGAAGGTAGAAAGGAGTTGTGGGGGGGCGAAAAATAATTGAGAAAAGAAATGTTAATAAGATTCGGAGATATGATAGTTGGAAAAATAAAAAAGTGGAATCCTTCTGGCAACTCTACTACCGGAGAAACTTAGCCCCCCCGACTGATAGTCCTGGGAATTTCTCAAGCTAACTAGTGCGTGATAGAAGATAGTTGCTAGCCTCCTCTATTATCGTACTTGGGTCCCCTCTCCAACTCAAACTTCTAGCATGCGACGGTCCATGTTATCCCGTAACAGAACCTCCTTTACTTCCCATCCGATCCACGGATCTGCCTGCTCCTGTACCGTTTGGGCAATCTCGAAACCCCACTCCTCAACAACCTCCCCATCATGCCACGCCGCAATCCCCCACTCACCCCGGCAAAAAGTGAAATCCTCCACCTGCTTCCGCACCCCCACCCATGGGACACCAAACCTATCAAAGACCTCGGGATGACAGCAAACCGCGGGATCCTCATCCTCAGCCCAACGCTCAAACTCCTCAGCAGTAGTCTCCACGGCGGCCGTGACGAAGCGAACAACAAGGTTGATCCATTGCACCGCCCGCTCCGCACCGATGCTCGCATCCCCCTGCCTAAACTCCACGGTGCCATACCTCTTCAGAGAGTTGAAGTTGTATTTGAAAAACTTGTGCGGGCTTATCAGGTTGATCAGTTCCTGGAAGGTGTCAGCATCCTCCAGCTTCCGCATTATGGTGGATTTCGCGAAATGCTTGACGTTGTCATTGTGCCTGTTGGAATGTATGCACCAATTCCCCGCCGGGCCGCGGTGCAGCGGGTGGTAGTGATCCAGGGTAGACTCGAAGACTATCACCGCCTTCGCGATCGATTTGGCGGCGCTGAGGTCCCAGCCGCACCCCCGGCCAACGTGCACGTGCAGACCCGTGGTGCTGTTGAAGCGGCAGTCGAATTGCCCGGTCAGGTGCTCGAGCACGGTTGGTATGACCCACTCCCAGCTTCTGAACCTCATGATGGGTGTGCATATCTCGACCGCCTCGCACGGGATCTTTTTCCCCGTGGCCTGGTCTTGGAGGAAGGGATCGCAGCTCTTCTCTTCCATTAGTTGGAATTTGGTTTGGTCTGGTTGGTGGTTTGGTCGTTGGGGGAAGATGTCGGTTTGGATGCTTATGCCGCCTGAGTGGAAGAAGTTTTGCATGCTGGCGTGGATGGCCTCGAAGATGGAGGACTTGAGCGGGAGGCGGTAGGAGGGCGGGGTCTTTGCTATGAGGAATTCGAGTTCCATGCCTATTGTTATTATTGAGGAGGTGTTGTCGGTTTGATGTGCGTTGGCTATTTGGTATATTTCTGAGCGGGAGGAGGGGGACGCTGAGTTGGGATCAGTTGTGGTGCTGCTGGAGGTATGGGCCCCCCAGAGGTTGGGTTCCATTTTTTGTTCAAACATGGTCAAAATGGCTGGTTCTGAGTCTGCCAGTTGGATTTATGTTAGCTATTGATTTATCCCAGGTTCTTTACGGGGATACCAGGACATCTTCCGGAAGTGAAAGTCTATAGGATATCCGGATCTCAGTACTGTATCGCCCCTCTAGACCTGTCGAAACCTGAGATACCATTAACACTGGGAATAAGACGACCTCTCGCCAATGACGGAATGCAAAAGCAATCACAGACAACAAGCATCTAATGGAGACATAGACCACGTACCCACTATGGGAAAAGCTAAAACCTCTCCTAAGAACCAGCAAAACCAGCGAGAAAACAATCTCCAGATCAGAAATCGAAAACCTCCTCGAACCAACAACAGCTCCCAAAGTATAGGAAGAGCCCGAGCACCAGTATCAACCAGAAGCAACGATAAAGCGCTAGCTGCGATTAACACTACAAGACAAAGGAAGGCAAACCCACTATGACCTTCCTTCCTCAACCAGTTTTACCACCAGGCCAGCCCCACAGCCCCTGATGCTGACCTAATTTCTGACGCCAGAGTTCTGCGACCTCGCCGCAGTGCGAGAAAGAAAAAAGGAGGCCGAAGTTATCACAAGGGCCAAGGTGTAGTGAAACAAGGGGGGGTGATCAATCTATTCTTCTGGTAGAACCTAGAAGGTCATAACCGCGTTCCGTGGGGTTCCAAGGGACATCCCAATGAGTGCGCGCGCTCAATCTCTCTCTTGCTTGACCTATATACTCCTGTGGAAGGATGGTAATCTTTAGGGTACACCCCATGGACCGGGCGGTGGGGGTGGGCTCCTGTCGTGGGGGGTATGTCTACGATCATGGGCTATCACTCGGTGTCGGTCTTAGGGCTAGAGAGGCAGGTGGGGGGGGGGCAGACGATAAACATCACCGGTCCTTCGTTAGCGACACAGCGTGGTACCCCGCCTTGGGTATTCCTCTTTAGTTCCGAGCTCCTCGGAAGCATTCTAGGTTTGTCCTTGTTTCTATTAGCAGGGGATCTAATCCTTCGAGGGTAGGCATCCCCGAGAGTTAAAGAAAGAAATTTTCAGAGCAACCCTAACCCTATAAACTTTCTATTTCCCGCCAGGGCTGGTGTTGGGTTGTGACTAGCTGAATGGTCTCAAGCTTGGGGGTTGAGCTCAATAGCGATGACTCCAATATAGCAATAAAGATATAGGCGCCATTCAGCAATGGCTTTGTCGATGCTGTGGTACTAGGAGGGGACCAACCATTGATTTTCTCTGACCTGGGGGTCTTTCCCAGGACAAGATTTTTGAACAGCCTTGCCATTGGAGTTGGGCTACTGAGCACAGTTGACTGGGGGTTGGCTATATACAAGACCACCGCTGATTCCCATTGTTGCTCGAACCAAGCTCAATCGCATCCTCAGTACTCCCAAATGAATAGAATCCATGGGACACTCGGCAATCCTGGGGAGGTATATAAACCCACTCTCAGGGCACTCTCCCCTTCTTCCCCCATCAGATTTCTCGGTCTCTAGCATCCGCTACGCGAACAATACCTCGCTACTATCCCGTCTCTACTGCTCGAGTATAGCTACCACGCCTCAACAACTTTTTTTCGCAATTTACTCAAACAGAATTCAAGAAATACCCTCCTTCCATTCCACGCTACCTTACATTCATCTAATCGCCCCTCTACAACATGTCTGAAACCGGAGTTACCAAAAGAGAACTCCCGGAAGAATCCTCCACTCTGGCGCTGGCCGCCAAGAGACTGAAAAAACAATTTGCCCACAAGAATGGGCAAATCAAGTTCCTTAAACACCTCAATAGGGATCTCAGGGCGACCGACCTGTGGCGCGTGCAGAAGATGGAGAGGCAAGCGTTCGAAATCTGGAAACTCAAGTTGCTTTTGAGCGAGGCCGGATATGACTCTAAAAACCTCCCGCAGCCCAAGATAAGGGTTCCCGGAAAGGCCGAGGGCTCGGCCCCTCCTAGCACAGTCAAAACTCCCGCCCCCAGAAGTAGAAGCACTTCCCCTAACCCCTCCTCTCTATTCAAGTATAGTAACCCGGCTCCTAAGAGGAAACGCGCTGAGTCGTTTAGCGAGGATGATGAATTTAACCCTCACCCGAAGAGGAGGGCTCTTTCGTTGACATCATTTCTGGAGTCTAATACCTACGCTTGCGAGGAGACGTATGTCCAATATTTGGTCGATCATCAACTTGGGTATGCTCAGGACGAGATGGATGTGGACGAATACGAAGAAGAAGAAGATGATGATGAGGAGGAGGAATCAGAAGAGAAGCCTGAGAACCCCGCTTCGCGCTTTAAGGGATATTTGACTGCGAATAATCTTCCGGAGGAACGCCAACTTGAGACAGCCAGAGATATAGAGATACAAGAACGGAAAGAGCAAGCACAACCCGTGAGCAATGAATATCAGAGGTATCAAGAAGAATTGGACATCGCCATAATGAGGTCTCTGGAGGACATGCGAGAGAAGGGAAAAGATGAAGGCGGAATAGGTGAAAAAGAAGCGGAAGAAGCACCAACTCGGGGTGAAGATGAAGTGGAGGACCCCTGCGCTGAGGAAGCGTCAGCTGAACCTGGAGACGAGGAGGAGGGGGAGGAGGAGGAGGAGGAGGAGGGGGAAGGGGAAGCCGAACATGAGGATGAAGAAAAGGAGACAAGCGGTGAGGAGGAGGAAGGGGAAGCCTCATTCGAATCTGGAGACGAAGAGGAGGAAGCCAGCGATGGGGACGAAAAGGAGGAGGAAGCGCTAGTTGAACCTGAAGATGAGGAGAAGGAGACTGGTGACGAGGGCGAGGGCGAGGGGGAAGAGGAAGCGCTAGCCGAACCTGAAGATGGGGAGGAGACCTGCGATGAGGACGAGGGGGAAGAGGAAGGCGCCAGTGGAGGAGAGAAACCATCAGCCGATCACGAAAATGGAGAGGATTCCAGTGATGAGGAGGGAGAGGAGGAAGCAACATCAGATAAATCCTCCGAACCCTCGGATGAGGATGGGGCCGAAGGGGAAGTGTTAGTATCTGAGCCCTCCGAGACCGGCGATAACAGTGGAGGAGAAGAAAATGAAGTTCAAACATCTACACCCGCCGCATCCATGACTGAGGATGAACGCAAGGCAGAAGCCCGGATGTCTAAGCAATCCGAACACGACCCTGAGGAAGAGGAGAATGCCCAAGCCGCCAGCTTATCCTCTGACGATGAATTTCCCGATCTCCAATATGCACTTGAGCTATCTATGCAGCGACCCTCCGACAGCGACGAGGAAGAACAACCACCAATATCCCAATCTGCCGGGTGCAGAACCATATTACCCCCAAGTCTTGTCGGAAGCGAGAAGGAAAAAAAGGAAAAAGGAGTGCCGGTACCCAAACCAACCCAGTACTTCAGCAAGGGCGGGGAGGAGGCTGGAATTTCCAAGGAGGAATATTCCGAACTCGAGCGGGCAATTGCCATGTCTCTGGAGAGTCTTCGGGGAAAAGGGCGGGGGAAAGAAGCGAGAAAACCAACATTTCGGGCCCGCGAGCATCTGTCCGAGGATTACGATAGGGAGGAGTCGCCAGTCCCTGAGCCCTTCGAATACCACTCCGACAGTGAGGAGGGTGCTGAAGCTGAGGATTTGGATCTATAAGGGCGGGGAAGTGTATTCTGTGATGTATTACCCCTCTGAGCGGGTTCTCTGGGGAGTCATTTTCATGTACTTAGGAGCACATTGTCGAGCTAGGATTGTAATCCGGGAGGGAAAAAAACTGTGGAGAGTAGTGGATCTGTATCTCGGTGGCGCTGTAGGTAGTAACGGGTAATGCGATTGGCTGATGGAAGGGGAGATGTGGAGGTTGGGCAGTATACAGTAGCTCAGACGGAGGTGGTCTCCCTGCAAGTTTTATGAAATTCAATTTGTGTCAAGTAAATAACTAAATAAAAAAATTTAAAAAAAAAACCCATGTTAATTAATACGGTCATGAGTGAATCTAAGAACGATAGATATTTCTCTGAGGATTCACGGTTTGCTGATTATGGTGTGGACGAAAACAGGACCGAAATTTCCTATCAAAGTGCAGATATATTTGGGGGGGTGAAGTGTGAAGCATCCTCACCGCTCGATTTTCCGCGACAGGTGTATAAAAGACCGACTGTGCTAGTGGAAATTTTCTTAGATCCCTAAAAAAACGAAAATGTAGGCGAGAGGGCGTTTATCCGTGGTGTTTGGATACCCCCTCCGCTACGGAGGATGCTATATATGCATTCAGAGCACTCAAAACCTTTGTATCACCCCGGCAGCCACTTCAAAGTTAAGTGGTAACAATACGCATATTTCTTAACACACATGCGCACCACATCCACCGGGGGCCTCGCCGAACCTACGCATCGCATTTGTAGTCTCGCTTGGGACAACCAACCGCCATCCCTCCGGCCGTTCCCGCCCTCTTGTCTTTTCTTTGTTGGTGTTTGGTATTTTCGTTTCTGTTCTTTGTTGTCCCCTCCGACAGGTGAGCTTGAGGTTCCCTCGGGTCGGCTCATGTGCATAAATAGTTGATCTATTTCCCTTGTCTTTGTTTGCTGCTTGCATGTTAATACCAAATCCCTTACCGCCTTCTACTCATATTTTCGCGCCCTGCCGATCCAGAATCACAAAGTCAGGTAGTAGGTGGAAGCTGTTAGGCGAGTGAGAATATATGATTATGCTACTCTGCTCCACCAAAGCACTGCATAGCCTACAGCGGCAACGCGACGATCCCGCGGGCTTAATACCAAGAGGGTTATCACTAATAGTTTGCTCGTATACCTACGGATCTCAGGTATCTTGATACTTTTAACGCCAATATTCACTAAAAAGTGCAGATCTCGGAGTCCGGATCGGATATCATACCTTTGAAATTCCCGAGAAAAAGTCAAATTCTTTAAAAGTTGGCCTGTTTGGGACTTGTGAGAAGAAGGGCAGTCAGGAGTAAGTGCAGTTCCTTCGAGCAAAGTGTATTATAGTAGCTGATTGGGCTTGGAGGTGGGTGACCGGCCTGCTGTTTCGACGAGCACAATACGGTGGTCGGCTCATCTCTGCGATATCTGGTTACGGATTACCGGCTAAGAAATGAAAGTAGATAAAAACATGCTTTCGCGGATGAAAGGGTATAAGAAAAAAAATTACGAAACCGGAATCGGAGAGGGAACTCTAACGCTCTAATATAAGCTCTTGTTAGCGTATCTCCTATGGTACAGTAGTTTGCCACGGGCGTCGAACAGAATTTTTTTCTTTTTTTTTTGGCGGGGGGGCGCGCTTTTAGAGTTTTTGGTTTGCGGGGGGGCTCAGCCAAGTCTCGACTGAGAAAGGCAATAATATTTGCACGGGAGCCAACAATCCCCATGGACGAAAGGTACTAAATCAGCTATTATCCATTCAAGCACAAGCCGAGCAACTCTACTAGCCATACGACTACACTTGTCATCTTAGGAAATTATCCACCCTCCTCCTAAACAGCATATCCCATACACTCCAGGTTCTACCTGATACTTCAATGGAGGAACTACTACCAAACTCCAACCAAACAACTCTACCTCACCACCTCACATTGGAAAAATATGCTCGAAACTCTCGAACAGTAGCGTACCAGTAACCACGGTAAATTGATTTAAAAGAAACAAATGCGCCTACCCATATGGAGAAGATGGAAGGAGTAGTCATGACAAAAGGAAATGGCATACAAAAAACTTGTCAACAGTATATATAGAACGAATACCGATGGAACCATCTTCCAATAACAACCTTCCCTCCGCTTCAACCCATTTTAATGACTTTCCCCTTCCTCGGGGTTCTCTTGGCCCGCGGCCCCAGGTGCGACGGTCCCTTGCTGCCTTGTGGGAGCGGCCGCCCAAAGAAGTCTGCGTGTGGTATCACCTCCCGGTTGCTGGGTGGTGTTCGCGGAGGCGGAGGCGCTAGCCTCGGCAATTCTCTGAACGTTCCTCAACCCTTCGATCTCCCGCCTAATGCGAATTGCTTGAGATCTGAGGCGGTTAAGCTGGACGAGGTTCTCGTGTTGGATACGGCTAACTTCGGCGAGGCGCTGGCGTAACATGCGCTCGGTACGGATGCTTGGGTCCATTTTGATCTTAAAGGTTAGCTGCTTAGTTTACCTTAGAGAATATGAGAGAAGGCTTACGATGGATGGAAAAGGTAAGATTGAATTTTTGTTTTGTTTTGTTTGGTTGGGAGAAAGAGTAGTTTGGTTGAGTGTTTGAGAAACCGGGATGCGGTGTGGAGAGAGAGAAGAGAGAGAGAGAGGAAGCGGTGGGACTGGCCTTATATGTTGCTCCAGTGTGCCCATCTAGAAGTCTGTGTCAGTCACAGAAAGTCTATTTGACTGCTGAATTGATAGGGTTCGTTGATGTTCTTACCTTCGATACACTCGATCGATATCAGATTCGGGGAATTTTGGCCGCTCTGGCAATGGAGTACTGTGTGGGCTTACGGGCTCCGGGTATCATGAAATATGACTCGGCCCGGGCTGTGGAAACCTCACAGGTTATGTATTCACCTTCATAGTTTCTTACAGAGATTATAATATGATGGTGCTATGGCAGCTTATGAAACCATAGGGATTACCAGGTATATTATAGCTATAACATACTTCAGAAGAGCTAACAGTTAATTACCTTTATAAGAATGCAGTGCTACCAACCAATAGGAAAGCTGAAAACATGGAAATCCCCCTTCTACTATACTACTGTAGATTCACCCCCTCTAATGCAGTACTACAGAAAGAGCTTGTAACTGCTACAACAGCCCTATAAGCTAAAACAACCATGTATTCAAAAGAACAATCACTCCCCACCTATCGCCTCCAACTCACATCAGTTTGGCTGTGGTCGTAAAACTCATACCTATCCTACCCAGACCAGGAAATCACTTATAGTCTAATACAGCAATACAAGTATGATACAAATATAAATGGTTTTTTATCAGTGTCCGAAACGGCAACGGTGTCTGTCGAACTACGCCACAAGCGGAAGCCGCTTCAGGCGACCCATATTTGAGCAAAGCGGCCAACGGGAATTTCTATTGCAGCAGTAGCTACGACAGCTACCATATTTAAAGAACTTTATTATACCTGACCACTCGTGCGGACAATATGTGCAATAGTAGTACTGTACAGTGGAATAAGCTACAGTGCAGTAGTTGGCTACTATAGTATCATACACACCCCAAACTCAATACTAGCTAAAAGGCAAACACCCGAGTTACAATTCAAACTGGTTAACATCTCAGAAACCAACTACCGGTCACGCCACCCTCAGCACACAGCATGAAACAAGAACCGAGTGCTTTACCGCACGCATAAACTCGATTCAAAACATCCGGGAAATTCTATTTTTTTTTCCAAAGTTGAAATTACCTTACAGTAAGCCCGTAGACGATAACGAATACAACATTCAGGATTTGACGGAGGCTAGTAGAAAAGAAAAGCATACAATGAAAACATATAAATACCAGACAATTAACTCCCATTTTCGTCATAATACCGAAGTTTTTTATGTATTGCTTTGAGAGAAGAGAGCGAATTGAGGAAAACCCAGAACGAGAAGAACCCGCCCACTCCCTCAACTACACCAAACAGATACGATAGCCAGCGAAAAAGAGAAATCAAGTCAAATAACCTCCCTGCCAATGTTTGATCTATCCCCAAAATAAAACACAAATAGCATCATTCAGAAAAAGAAATAAAGGAAGGGAATTGCAGACGGAACAGAAATCTATCAAATGCGAATAAGATCCAGCCTTATTAATTAGCTAGCAAGATCAGATTATCGTAGCCCCGAAGAACACTTGGCTCGGTTTTAAATAAGAATTGTACAAGCTCAATAAGCTCTTTGCGGGTCTCAAGTGTCAATTGCTCTTCCGGTGGAGAAAGCACGGCGGCGATTATTGGGAGAAACTGCTGCGTCATTCCAAAAACAGTCTGATTGCAATTTTTATCTAGGAAAATATCAGTATCACGAGAGACGAGTGATCAAAATGCACAATGGGATAACGAACAAAGTTGAACAAGCATTTTATAGATTGGTTCATTCTCTTCATAATCCTCCTTAAGCGGTAGAAGGCCTGCGAGGGCGGGGAGAACCTCGTCAAGTGGAACGTTATCGGGATGTGCCATTATCATCCTGGAAATACATCCACAAGCATTATCCAACATCCGGTGGTTCTGAACTTGCAAAAATGGCTCTAATTTGTGAAGAATGGCTCCATAATTGCTAGTAACCTCTTGCGTTGCTTGAGACTTGATGCAAAGCATGCCCAAGGCATACGCAGCAGCTGATTTCGTATCTTGATCCTCATCCGACAGCCGGTGGAGGAGAGCTTTCATTAATTGCTAGGACAAGTCAGCGAAAAGCACAAAAGACAAACAATAAATGAGTCCAATAAACGCTACAGTGTGAAACTTACAGATGTGTGTGGCGTACATCCCTCCTCCATATATTTGATACAATCGGCAATAACACCCACGCTTGTCGAACGCTCTACCGCCTCTGAGGATGAGGCATACTTTATGAGCAAAGTCCCAACCAATTTCCAAATTTCTCCGAATTGAGTTCCCAGAGCTTTGGAAAGGCCAAGAACCACATCCATTGCACTGTCAACCAGAATCCAATCATATTCGGAAGATTCATGCAGCTCAGGAAGCTCTTCGTCTTCTTCGTCGAGCTGGGATGGATGTTGCTTCCCTAAGATAAGAACAAGTTGACTGGCCAGCTCGAGCATAATCGCTCCGGTAGCATCTGCTAAAAATGCGGGGCCGCAAAGAGAAAGTGTCTCTGCGACATTTACACAGATATCCGTTACAGTGGCCCTAGTCATTCAAAAGGCAGTGTTAGCAGATACTCCCAAAGTGTCAGCGACTCACGCCGTGATTCTTGAAAAGAAAAATAACAAGTCAGAAGCAGATTCACGTTCGCATCACGCGCTGTTTGAGCATCTGAGTGAGCTGGGTAGAATCATGTGTGGTCATCGCCCCGCGAGGGCGACAAACAAAATGCAAAGAGAACATGGCCAAAAATCAAAAAAGTTCGAACATGAACTATAACTTGCCTATCAGTTTCGATGCCCCAATTAGCCAACGTGCAATTAATCACAAGATTGCCGAGACGGGCTAACTCCGGCGGCGGTTGTACTTTCAATGGCAACCCAGGGAGCCACTTCGCCATTCCCTTATCCTGCATCACTTGCCAAAGGGTAGCGTAAGCCCTCCAAAGTGTGCTGATGCTCGCCTTTCGGACACCTTCGTACGGATGTTGGGCTTTTAGGGCCAATAGCTCAACAGTCTTCTCCAAATATTGGAGATAGCCTTCTTTGCAATGGCTAAGAACCTCTCCGATGACCTCGGCGGCAACTTCCTTCTCAAGGGCAACTGCGTTAACAGCGTTCAATTCATCCCACAAAGCGTCGTCATCTTCGTCGTCCACGTCGATGTCTGTGGGCTGTATCTCGGCTTGTATATCCTCGCCCAGAGCGACCTTTTGAGTACCCACGGCACCAACACTTGTGATTATAGCATCTTTTGCGAGCTCACCGATTTCCACATCAATATCAGTTTCCGTTTGTTCCAGGCTCTGGAATAGGGCCTGGGTAACATTCGGTAGGAAAGGCGTAAATTCTTCCCTGTATACCCTGGCCATAATAGAAAAAAACATAAAACTAGTTTCCCGTAAACGAGGATGACCAAGATTAAGAGCGTCCATAGCAGATTGCATCAAAGGTTGAACGTAAGGTGTAAAGGCCTGCATCCCAACAGCTTCCGCAATATTCCCCATAGCATCAACGACAACGCCTCTCAAATCCAGTTCGTCTTCGGAATCCTTTACCAAAATGTATGGGAACAGAGCACCCATGGCTGCCTGGAAATAAGGTGAAAAACTGTCCTTGGCTGCATGGGCGGTAGAACCGATTCCTCCCACAGCAGCAGCCTTCAGCTTCAGGTCGTCTCTCTGGAACATCTCGGACAATCTCGGCATGAGGGTAGGGAGATAAGCCTCAACATCCTTCTTGTCGATTCCTACAAGTACGGCATCGATTGCGTTACATGCTGCCTTCCAAGTGTCCGACCCATCACGGGAATCAAGCAGCCTGATGAGGGCGGGGATCAAACGGGAGTGCTCCTTCCCCATATCTTCCGCGAGATCATCCGCCAATTGTGCAACCGTGTGTAATGCCGCTTGCCTAACTCTAGCCTCGGGATCTGATAAAAGTTGAAGGACGATGGGGAAGATTGAGCTGATCTGAGTGGCAATGAAATCGGGAGCACCTTCTACACACATCCCCAAGGCCAGGACTGCAGCCTTTCTATATTCCGGATCTTGGCTAGTAGTGTACTGGGGAAGTACATTAAGCAACGGCACTACCACCTGACTTGGCGGAAGGGAAGCAGAAAGATAGTCCAGGAGTCCCAATGCAGACCTCGCAGGAGTCGTCTCATCGGTATCTTCCAGATCTTTAAATTCCGTCACAATCTGGAGGGCACGTAAGGTGAGCTGCTCGCCGAATTTTAGTGATTGCATCTTCATCTTCTTGTAACGCAAACAAGATATAAGGAAAGACATGGCCTTTGAGCGGAAATCGTCATCCACGTTGGTTGAGGAAGCTAAATCGGAGAAGAACTGGACCAAGTCACGGAAATGGCTTGAAATAAGAGTTGAGTCGACAATCAGCAAAGTTTGGAACACCTCGAAGGCCGAATTAGCTTTCTCTTCGTCTTCCGCATCAATGAGTTCTTTCAACACGGCAACCATCGATGGAAGCACTTCTTTGAACGCAGCCACGCCATCAGGATGTTTCTCGGAGTTGAGAGATTCGGCCATCTTCCCAAGGGCCAGTAAGGTATTCAAACGGACAGCCATGCTTCCCTGATCATCGATTGTCCGAGAAAAAAGGGGCAAGAATTCATGCCATTTGTCTGCAACCACTTCCTCCAGGGACTCAATTAGGGTGAACAGTATATATATACCAACTTCGCGGTTCTCTGCTCTGTCAGAAGAGGCTGCCTGCACCAGGAATCCCGGAAGATCCGTCCATTCACCGGCCGGCAGGTCAATTTTAGCCATGGAAGATATAACGCGAGCGGAGGAGTGCTTGACCAAAGAGTTTGTCTCTGCGATCGTGGATTGAAGAATTGACTCTCGTAGCCGGGGTTTGAGTTCCGCTGGAATTTGTGAAGGGCCATTGTCCCTCGCTGCCCAGAATTTAGGTACAAGATTTCGAGCTTCTACAGCTGCGAGTTGACGAATTTGAGGATTCGGATAGGTCCGTAAGAGGTGGAGAAGAGAAGGCAGAGATTCCGGTTTCGAATAATAGTCACGGCGGAGAGTTCCCGTAGCATGCTTGACGATATTGGTATCCGCTACACAAACAAAGCAAACAATTCAGTAGGGAACGGTTAACAAGACATATAAAATAGGAAAGAACCAAACGCACGAGTAAGGACATGCTCCAAGAGCTGAACGAGGCCACGTTCATCCATCTTTGCTATGGCTGATCCTTATCCGGCAAGAAAGGGAGTTGCGCGCAGTAAAGTTCTGAGGCTGTTAAGATGTTCCTAAGAAACGGGCCAATGCCGTGAGTATTTATTTCTTTAAAGCCCGGAACGACGGAACCAAGATAGAGATCAATACTTATGACTTTTCGAGGCGAGGGGGCGGTAGGTAATTATGTGTAGAAAATCAGGAGGGGCCGTTTTGTTTTTGTGGGTAGCAGGAAACGAACAATGGTCTAAGGAGAATAAACCTCTTTGGGAATTTGGAAATTTAGGACGGAAAAAAAAAAAAAAAAAAAAAAACCAAGGGCAACTGTCACTGCAACTGCACAGCAACTGAATCTGAACCAGCAACTGCACGGTGACCTCTCCACACAACCCGGAATCCGCAGCCAGTCGCACAAAAGTTTTTTTTGGGGGAGAGCGAGCCAAGCCCAGTCCTCTGGCGGTCAGGTCACCAGCCAGTCACAGAAGGCCAGTGGAACTGTCAGAGCTGTCAGAGATGTGTTTGGATCGGATATGAGTTTCGGAAGTGACTTCTGCTTCTGCAGTGCATACGCTGTGTCTTTTTTTTTCGATCAAAAACCGATGGTTTATTGCGATTCCATAAATCTTCTTTCCCTGTCATTTTTCCGTGAGTTGGTGGGGGAAGATACATCAGGATGGAGGGGTAAGTTACAAGTATCAGAGCGGGGGATAAGTAGCCGCAAAGGTGTAAGCCTTGGAGGGGCTCAGTAATAATAAAAATATTTCTTTTCTTAATACTCAGTTCTACGCGTCTCCCCGCTACGCGTATCGGTGTTTGCCGCAGCGATCGACTGCCAGTACGGGACCTAGATTTTGCTATGATACCACCTCCTCTGTAATATCTCATTATCTTCATCCACCATCTTATCCCTTATTTGCCCTCATGAGCTTCATAAACATGTCACCACAGCTACTATCGCTCTTCCCAAACTCCACACACCCCTCTTCCTACAAATATCATCTTCCTCGTGGAAAAACATCTACCGATAGCCACACCAAAGAAACAAATAAAAAAAATATTACCTACAAAAAAAAAGCCCCATCTCTCATTATATTTTATGATATAACAAGACCTGAAGTGATATCTCCAACTCAAATCCTCGTGGCCCTCCCTCAGTCTATCAATTGCCCCACAGCCCCTGAGAAGAGAATAGCATCATCGCCATATCAACCTTCAATTGCCGAACCTAATAAGGTTTCTCCTTCAAACTTCGATCCCTCCCCCGAGGATCGACAGTCAGGAGAGAAAAACCCTCCGGTCAACTTTTCTTCCATCTAATTTTTATGGGCCCCCATTATCAGAGGGCGTTAAAAAAAAAAGCATTCTTCACATCCACTTTTACCACCCTTTATAGAGTATGAAGGAAAATGGCTTAGTCTCCCACTGGCTCTCACAGCAGATTCAGCATATGATAGAACAAGACAACGTGTACCCCTCACCCCCTTCTGTTACCCGTACCCACTTTTGCTAACCTCTAGGAGGCGTTAGAGTCCCCCCGCCGTTACTCCCCTTTGAAGCGTGTCATCCTCAGTAGGGCTAATGCTAAATATTCATCCTTCCGTGAGGCGATGATTTCCTCCGGCCAAACATTTCCTCCTGATAAAGCTCACACAAAGAGAGAAGTCCACTTAGATACCCCCCTTCGGATTCGCTACCGCCGCTACCGGAAACCTGGCGGCTGGGCATCGCATCAACCCTTTGGCACCCGACATATGATGTTTGCCATTGCTGGTGAAAGAAAATTCAAGATCAGGTGACTGCCTTGAATTAAGTTCGGATGAAGACCCGTTCGAGATGCATCCGAGGGCAAATATGATACCCTGGGTTAGCGGTGCATTACTAGAGCGCCGGTACATAGACAACGAGTCTTCGTGGGCAGCTTTCATTTGCTGAGCGGATACCGATACAGATCTCATTTTCGGGACAACCAAGCGTCATGGAGAACACACTGGCTGGAGATAGCAGCGCGACCGATGAATTTGGTGTTTCGCTAAAAGACCCTACTGGGGATGGTATATCATACCTCGAATCTAGTTCGGTCCCACTCCTCCACAGATCCCTCCCACGAATCCCAAGGCACTGGAAAGGCTAACAAACTCAGAAAAATCAACTGATCCTTGAAAACCTGCATCAGCAGGATCAAATCTAGTTATCGGCATAGCCTCATTGCTATATCCATGAGTCTACTCCGGAAATCTAGCTTTTTGGTTGTATCTTTTTTGAAAAATCCCGTTCAAGGATTTTCGTCCACGAAGCAAGGACTAGACTAGAGCCGAAGCGTGAGCAATCATACCATATCTACTACATCGGCACTGAGTATACAAGCCCTTCTCCCCAATATCTGTCTGTCCAAACACACATAAAAGCCGACAGGGAAAGGGAGGCACACGATAATCAATCGGGAGCACAGTATGTGTTAACATTTCCTCCCCCGACGATCTTCTTGTTTTGAAAAGCCGAGGGACCCGGAATCTCCTCAGCCAAAGTGGGGCGAGATAACAGCACTAGATGTTAGGTCTGCGAAACGCTGTCGACACAAATGCACCGATCCCACCTCGTGGCTGTCCAAGGGGTCGCGTGCTGCATGAAGTACATAACTCACAAGCAACTTCCCCTCACGGTCCAACCTACCTATTCCAATCGGACGGAATCTTGACTCCCCGAACAAACCATTCGCTTCTCGAAAAAAGAGCTTGGCTATTTATAACACCGGCAACAGTTCAACACATCCTCCCATGCCTCATTAAAAGTAAATCTTTCACGCATCAACAAGATTTCCTGGCAGGCACACGAGCGGACATGCTGCTGCCCCGCAGTCCTGTTGCCAGCTGCCAGCTTAGCCAAAATACCTACGTCAATGCCATGCGACACCAACTTGCGCCGATAAAAGCAATGAGAATCCGATGACGAGTGAACACACAAAACCTTCCAAAAATGGCACTGTCAATAACAAGGCAGCTCCTCACCACAAGATTATTCTTTTTTTGGTGCAGGAAAAAAAAAAGCCCACCTTGCACAATTGAAGCAAGTCCTTTTATTCCCCCTACGAGTGCCGCAACCTTTTTTACATCAAATTTCCAACTTCATCCCCAAGATGGGGCATACACGTGGACTTATACTCGTCTCGGACTGCCAGAAACCAACTAATAGGAACCTTGAAGAATTAACCCGCTGGAGAAATCAAGTTGGAACAGTGGCCGGCCGACACCAGCCTTCGGGACCCCACTACAAGCCAGAGTCCCAGATCACCCCGCCCCGTGGTCTCTTCCATGGAAGGAGCTTTGTAGGATATTAATGAAAGGAGTTGTTTCTTTCATGTAGCAGTTAGTGCCCCTGAGAAGAAAAAGCACAGCGTAGACCTCTTCTTATTTCCTAGGCTCTCATTTACGCTCTTCGATGCCACTCTGTGACATTCCTGTGAGGCACGACGCGGCTTGCATTATCTGGCCCAAGAGTTCCGGCTGCCCTACCGCCTTGCCTTGGTGGGATGTGTTATACATGCCACCTCCGCTACAGCTACAGCCCATAGCACCTGCAGCTGGAACTCCCAAGCCCAACCGCATCTCCGCAGGTAGTCCCCGAAGTTGCGGCGATGGTTGAAACTCCGGCTCCAGATGATCTAGGCGAGCCCGACAATATACCTAGGACAAATCCCCTTCCCAGCACGGCAGGAGTGAGACATGGTGATCTATTCGTCAGGTTTGTCCCTGCACGAAGAAAAAATGTATCCTCCCACTTTGAAACCGCCCTATCCCACGTTTTTCCAACCAGAAAAAAGCCACCGGCACACCGATTGAAAACACGGTTCAGCCGTGCGGGAGCTCGCGGGACTTCCGCCCAAATCCCCTCCAGTTCCCTATTCCACTTCTGGGCCGCACAACTACCCCAATGATCGTTGACAATCTAATTCCCTCCCTCCCAAAACAGGAGTTTCACCAAAAGCATAGGTGATAGTCCCAGAATTACAGCTACATTATAGTACGTTCGCCCCATCTCATTCACCATCCCATAAACAGGACATTTTCCCCTCTCAGCCACCGCCATCCCCAATCAACTCCAACTAAAAAAAAAGAATGGTGCGTAGCCAAACCCCCAGTCGCAATGATCTTCCCGCTGCATCCAACAAAAAAAAACAAGGTCGCCTTAGCCTTTTAAGTCACCTAAATGTCCCAAATAATTCCCCGGTCGTTCAATCCCGGTCGTTTTTTTCCCCCGAGTAGGGCAGAAACCCGAATAACTGGACCAAGTTCTATGTGGTCAGAACTGCCTCCTTTGATGCAGTACCGTTTAGTGCTTTTTTGTTTTTTATGTCTTTCAAAGGAGCTAATCAGCTCACCTTTTGCAGCATCTTTCACCACTTTTCCAGAGCAGGAAATTTTCGATTGCACAGGACATAGTCCAATCATTCGAGATTCTGCGGTAACTTACTCCAAATTTTAAAGCGAGCTGCTTGAGCAGATTCGATACTGTACTCGAGTGCTCGTAATGCCGAATCGTTTTTAAAATGGACTGCTATTGCATACCGCCAAAACCCAGCCCTTTTTCTGAGACCCAGGTGGTATGCAATAGCAGTTCTTTTTCCAAACGCTTCGGCACTGAGAGTATTTGAGTCCGGCACCCGAGCAGATGGGGACGCGGCACTGCGTGGATGGCGCAATTGACCTACCGCAGCTCCCTGAAAGGCAAGATCAGGAGTGCAGAAACATGTGAGAGAAAAAGAAAAAAGAAGGCAGCAACAAAGTATCACACATAGGTTAAGTAGACTATTTCAAACACGTCCGGTCACCTGTCTACGTGACAGACATCACATGAACCCATACCAGTACTGACACAAGTGTGGCTTAGGATTATATCATAGCCCACAACTAGAAGAATCTCCAACCTCTTCCGTTCACTCCCAAACGAATTTCCTCCACCGCGACACAATATCATCCAGCACAGACTGAGCGAATACAGTAAATACCAGAACTAGTACCGCAAATAGTTTCCAATAGGACCGGGCTCGCATTCCGTATGGTACAATGGGTATGATACACACATGCACACACAATCATGCATATAAAGTTTAGTACCACTCCACACCAAGTACAGCAGGAGTAGGCAAATTAAACAATACCCACACCAGCGCGCCGTTTACGAGCACAATCGCAATCACATGTTGTGCCACCCAAGCCCGAGTAGAAAGACCAAATTTTGGCGATAGGCAATAGCGGTTGTGTCCACAATCGTCAACTCACTGCTACTCGAGTATGATAGTACGGTATACGGTGGTCTCTGATACTGGCGGCGGGAATATAAGTTCTGAGACAACAGGCGCAACCCCAATCCCCCGCAAAATTCAACCATTATGATAACCACAGTAGTGATTACAATTACAACCACAACTATAATGACTATCAATACTAAGGACTGTATACTTATGTCCCTCCTTCTCCCTAGGAGCCTAAGATCTGGTAATGGAACTTTTGATTTTGGCTGTGGCATCAACCTGAGTTGTCGTGGTATTACGATGGTCGAGCTGTTGTGGGGAATTGTGGTTGCGCCCGTTGTCTCAGGACTTATTCTAGCCGCGAGTAAGTCCTATTGTAATAGTTGCCAAGCACCCATCTTCGCGCTATCAACCGAATATCCAAAATGTATGCCATGATGATCAGCCAGGATCAAAACCAAGAAATTTGTTCCATGTATGATATAAAATGTACTGATCTGGTGTACAATGGAAATTCTAAGGTGATGGAGCTGTCTAGGTCAAGTGTTTCATTAATTGTTAGGAGTCAGGGCCTGTCCTCACGGAATCCATGGTTGTTCCTTGATCTACGGTACTCAATGAACAAAGATTAGCGATGCTGACAGGGAAGTATTTCTGGATATTATTAGCATAATAGGTTGAAAAGTAGGGAAATACAAAAAGAGTAACGGATATACAAGATCATCCTAGCTTTCCAATTTCCCAGCTTTTGATTCAATTGAGAATCATCAGTACTTCCCAAAATAGCCCTTGGAAAGCAATGCTTAAAAGTGAAAGGAAGCCCCCCATAGTGCTGCCACCTAATCATTTCAGAAAGCAAACGAGGAGTGAAATCCAATTCACCAAGAGACATTGAATTGATCGGCTGAGAGGTGCCTAGGAAACTTGAGGCTCTACCTGATGCAAACTGGGGGTTATGTAAAATAGGTTTATACCACGTTAAACTGTGATTTTTACCTCTGCCATTGTCCCTTTTTTTAAAAAAAAAAACCAAGTTCGTCTCCTATCTCCGCTTTTTTTTACAGCCAGCGCTACTAGTCGCTATTATTGTAACATAATAATTACATACAATAGAAAAAACGGTACACAATACTCTACTAAATTCTAGCTATATAGGACCGCCAAGTTTTATTGTAAATTAGGAGGAAGCATGGTACCGGGGCTGAGGGTAAGCGGGAGGAAGGGGGGGCACCTCGGCCACGGTGGTAGATGGAGTATGGCGCCACACAGCAGAGAGTCCTCCTGGATTAGTTTTCCCCCACCCCCACGAAAGGAAAGAAAAAAGAGCCAAAATTGGCTTGCCCGGTCACCCCCATCCAATATTTGGCCAGTAGAAATACAAGATCGCCTCACTTCTGACCGCCCCCCCCCCAGGTAGTAAGAGTGAGTCAGTGCGGTGCAAGATATATTGCTTTCCCGGTGAAGAAAATCCCCCTACCACCCAAATCTTGGGGAGAGCTTATCTCATCTAGTTTCGCGGAACACCAGTATGATACGATGATACACGACCGGCCCTACCATCCAGACACTCTATCGAAATTTTGTTAACCCCAATTGCCGTCAACACGTATTACTTGAGGGAGCCAAAGCAACAATTTCATAAGGCTGGCAAGGTCTAGCCTCTCTTCGGGGTATATAGTACAGTACAGTGCAGTTCCGGACTGCACTGTACAAAACACCGCTCCTCGAGCATCATGAATCAGCGAAAAAGCGCTGTTAAGTTACGGTATCATAGTTGGAAAAAGAAATGTCTCAGATAATGTTGCGCTATCTTCTCGAATTCCTACCGTAGCATAAGTAACCAGCTTAAACACGCACCATCTAAAACATTTTCCTCACACACACACACTCTCTCTCTCCGGTCATATTGTGGTGCAACGCATGCAGGTTCCCCAGGTTAACTAACTTGCCGGCACCAAGAGAGCAGAGCAGCACCTTCCAATTTGCCAAAAAAGAACCATCTTGGCAAGCGATCGCCAAGAAAGAAAGAAGGGACGAATTCTATCATATCGTATCTGCCGAATTGATATCCCACGATAGAAGGCGGTAAATCATTCCGTATGATAGATAACTCAGGGCGCGATCTGACGCCAAAGCAGAAAAGAAAGAAAAAAAGAAATCAGTAAGACCAGACCAACCAAAAGGTTAGGATAGCATGTTCAAGTGCGGTTGATTTAAACACACCTTCCACACACTCTCTCTCTCCCGACAAGGATAGCTCTAGCTTCAAGAACCGTGCCAAGACAGCACAATATGCAGAGCTGTGTCGCTAGCAGAGCCAAATTGGCTTGCCAGTTAACTGACTATACTGGTTTAATATAACTCACCCAGCGGTCTTTTTCATCCACTCTAGGCTAGCGCCCGGATTAGATAACCACCACAACGATTTAGGACACCGGTACATGTACTCATCCAGCGGTCCGTTATCCACTCTCAGTTAGTGTGCTCAGATTAGGTAAACGAGACACTGGTTTAATACACTCACCCTGCTGTCTATCTTGCGCCTTAGTTCAAGGTCAACATTGTCCGATGGAGGGGATTGATAAAAAGGAAGGAATGAATACTGAAGGACCGACCTACCTCAGTCTGTAGTGAGGCTGGGATCTTGCTCTATAGCAGGCCAAGCTTCAGATTATGAATCAGGACCCCACTCATCCGTTACGCCACGATGTTCCTGTAGGTTTCAATGTGGGTTGAAAGCCAGGGTCGTGGAGACACTAAAGCTTGAACTTTGTACTCTCAGGATTATAATGAACGAGTCTCATACTCTACAGGCGTATTGGCTCTGGCCCAATTTATTGCGGGCTCTTGGGGGCGGATTCGTAGTAAGCATGTAAGTCAGCCCGGATATGTTGTCGATCACGGAATATCAGTCGGCATCAAAAAAAAATCAAAAAACAGCACGGGAATCATTGCACAATTGCTTATACTACTCAAGGGTAGGATTTGTCTAACATCAGCGACGGTAGTGTAAACAGATATACCCTGTGCAGATCATATATGAGAAGTTCAAGGGGAACGCGGGTGGCGGACAGAAAGCAGTCAAGATTTAGCATGAAAAGAAAATGGGTGAAGCGCAAAGATATTGACTACAGTATAGTACGGAATGGAATAACATCGTAGGAATTATTGCAAATGCGCTTATACACGCTCTGAGGATCCTCTTTCGGGAGAAACGAAAACCCAAGATATCCTCTACCACAAGCAACAAGCACAAATTCCGCAAACAAGAGCAAGGAAAAAGAAGAAAAGAAAGGGAAAAAAATAGAAAATGAAATTTTCTAGCATTTCCCCACCTGCCCAGATATGCGGGGAATCAGCAAACAGTAAGGTACAAGGAATAGACAAACCAAAACAAACCTCCATCTTATCGTCCTCAGGCATCTGGATATATAGCATCAAAATACCCAAACCCGGGACCCCCGTGTGCCTGCATTCTCGCAACAGCTGCAGCCCTATTATTGTTCTGCTGATCATTGCTTAGACGGTACTGTGCCCCATCTGAGGACACATCAGTGCTATCCGAGTTTGATCTCAGAAGCGTCTGATTCGTCAAATACACATGGTACTCATCCAAAACCTTTTGTACCATCAAATTTGCCACACCCTCCCCCTCACCAGCCTGAGGGACACCCCAGGGCCAGTACCATTTCCCATCACGGTGGGAACCTCTAGTATAAAATTTCCGTCCACTCTGTTCGTTGAACGCTTCCATCCAGATGCGGCAGGCACCACAGCTAAGCTTAGAGACCCCAATGTAGCTAAATGGTGGAACATTGTCCCATTGATTGCCCTGCCTAGTTTGCAGGTACTGGATAAGCCTACATTCACAGTGGACTGGGCATACCCATTTTCCTAATCCAAACATTTCTGCAAGCTCCATAGCATGTGTCTTCTGGAAATCGTAGCGCTGACCACATGCAGCCTCCAAGAAGGACTTCCAGTCCTCCAACAATAGAGGTAATTGTACAGTATGTGCCTCCTTCGGGACAGCAGAAATAAACAGGCGGTATCGCAGGGCAGACTGGAGGTGTGGAGAATGGGCAAATCTAAACAGAGATGCAATGTGGCTGGGTAGTGAAATCAGTTTCTCAAGAGCACGTCGGAGCGGAAACGGGTCTTCGCCAGGGTGATCTATGAATACAGAAGCAAAGTTAGGTCTGAACCCAGAACAGAAAACACCACCTGCCCTAATACACAGTTCCTACTAATCGGTGTGTGAAATAGACCACCATAATCAAGATTCGACTAATCAGTAGTGAGTGTGCATTTGGACAGGGTGTGTATATAAAGAGTATGACAGGACAATGTCGCGGACAGGGCAATGTCGTATCTCTAAGGGTATTAGTAAGTAAACAGGATTTACTCTTCGTTGTTGCAACCAGATTTGCCATATGTAACATTATCCTATCAGCGACATTGTCCTATCATACTCTTTAAGTGTTCCACGACTGTACTCGAGTACAGTAATGGGAACAGAAGAAGCATACCTGACAACTGCCGAGCCAAGACTTCACAGCCGAGCCCATTTCGATCGGCAAGTACAACCTTTGCATCCTGGTTGGCTTGCATACTCTGGAAATATACAAATTCCCATTCCGACATTGTGAGTTGGACATTGGAGTTATCGCGAAGCCTGGAAACTACCTCTGCTGCCATTGACAATGCAACCACCGAATTGTACAGGCTGAGTTCAAACCCTTGTAGCTGGAGGAACTCACGCCGTCTAAGCAACTCCTTCATGAAACGGCCAAGGGCTTCAGACCACTTATCCATTCGCTTCACCTGCTTTTTTAGAGAGTACTGGTATATGTCGCGGAATATCTCTATCTTCAATGAGTGGCCTACATCTGAAGTCATAGTATCTGGTGACCTTGGCTGGAACTTGTCCCATTTCCCATGTCGATAGTTTTCATACTGGCTTGATAGGGCTTGCAAATTTCTCCATATCTTGGTGAGATGATTGACTAAGCCATTCATAACACCTTTATTCTCGGCAACTGTTAGGCGAATTTCTTTTCTCCGAGAGTGCAGTTGCAGGCCAATTGCTACAACCTGAGATTTCTCCTCAGAAACCAATAGCTCTGCTAGAGCGTCCAGGATGGGAAAGGTGTGAACGTTTGTCTCATGGTTATCGACAATACCGCCTTCCAAAGAGTGAAGTGAAGGGTCCAAGCGGTGGGTAGAACCGTCTTGCTTACCCTTGAGTGTGTATTTCATAAGAGCCACCAGGTGGTGCAGGTCAAGTTTGGTAGCCATAACCCTCAATCCAACAGCCAAGGGGCAAAACCGGATGTGGTAAGCTTTAGCTGAAACTAGTTTTCTAAAGCATTAGTACAGTATCAAAGCGAGCAAGCCTTTTAACCATACCCTCAATAATTGTAATCTCGAACACGGTAAGAGCTCTTGAAATCCACTATCTCCGGCAGCTCTGTAATCTCCTGGTTTTGAGTATAAAGCGCCCGAGAAGGATTCCTGCTTTCACGACACCGTATGGGGTCAGCCCACTAGACAGATTGGGTCTCATTGGCTGGTATTTACAGTTCTATTAACTATCAAACGAGACCTTATCGTGGGCTGATGGGCTGATTTCCGTTAATAATCTGATAGCCGGTTTCAAGCGTTTTTTATGGTGCTGGGAGCGAGGAGCTTAATGAGAGGAAAAAAGAAAAGAAGAAAAGAAAGGCTCGCAGACACAGCAATGACGATGGACCGAAGGTTGCTAGGGTGGAGGGGGGGAGAAGAGGCTCCAGATGGATAAAGACGAACGGTAGTAGCAAACCTGAAATATTTCTTGACTGATGTCCCTGTGAGTTGGGATCACCGGCATTGGCAGGCCCATGAATGTCGGAAAGGGCTTCCATGAGGGGAAGAGATGGTCGGATTAGGTCTGAATCGTTCTTGTTCGTTATAGGTAACGGAATATAATCGTCATCAGCGGAATCGTGCTCAGTTTGTTTGGCCTCGGCAAAAAGCTACCTGAAATTTTCCGAATTAGATCTGAGGAAAATAAAAAGATTATGGTATCATACTTGAATGGTTGCAAAGGCAACCGCATCATAGTACTAGTACTAGTGCAAGTAGTTGATGATATTTTCCAAGTTCAGCTCGCCTAGGCTATACCGGGTCTGGAAACCATTATTCCTTCCCAGGGTCTTTTGTCTGAGATCAGGGATGGTCGATTTATTTAGAGTTCACGGCAATCTAGGTTAGGTTTATGTGTGTAAAGTCCTTGGGTAGCAGAATGCCGGTGTAGTATCATATAATGTGCTGTACGAGATTGGTGACAAAATTTGTGGCCCCCATTTTACACCAAAATGGACATTTTCACCTCATAAAATCACAGCCAGTTGCTTTGCAAAAGAAATGTTAAAATTCCTCAGAGCCTTTAGACTTATCATTTATATGTGACAAGCTCTGGTCGTTAATACCCATGGTGCAATACTAGAAATAATGATGGTGGGCAAAATTTTTTTTTTTGTTAAATCATAGAATTTATCTGTTTAAGGTACAGACCTCGCATGCAACCCCTTAAAGTTATGGCGTCAGAAACCTCCTTCACAGGCCTAGGGAAAAACAAGCCACCCCACGTCCCT